>Ga0164315_10000015_pt1 | contig 84228 bp, 98 predicted proteins | sample GuaBasSedimGuay6_FD_113737 | JGI IMG/M metagenome (GOLD analysis project Ga0164315, IMG submission 113737) | Subseafloor sediment microbial communities from Guaymas Basin, Gulf of California, Mexico - Guay6, Core 4569-2, 0-3 cm | ecosystem: Environmental > Aquatic > Marine > Hydrothermal vents... | reverse complement strand
TCTTTCATAGAGTTTATGATTACCTCTTGTGGCAAGGTTAGAAACTTTTCATCGAACTTTCCTATCAAAGCTGTGGGATGTTCGGTTATCGCTACAACTTCATCGAGAAGTTGCGGGTCTATATCTATGGTTATGGCCTCTTTTTTTGCTATTATCTCAAACTGCTTTAGTATAGTTTTTCGTCTTTTGTGTTGGTCTAATACCACCGCACCTTGCTTCAAAACTTGAAAATACTCATCAATCGTTCCAAAAGCCACACTATCAAATGATATAGATCGGTGTATGTTTGTATGTTTGTTTGATGTGGCACCATAACAAGATATATCTATATTTTCATCGCCTATCATAGCTACTATGCCACAAACAGGTCGTATGAAATTGTATTTGCCTTCACCCCATCTCATGGATTTGCCAAAATCAAGAGTCCCTAACAATTGATTTATCATATCGCCTACGAGTTTATGTGTAGATAAACCTACTTTTAGGTTTTCAAAATACAACACCTCTTGAGCGTTTATATTTTTTGTGCCCAATTTTTCTATACTTACATCGCATTTTTTAGCAAAACTTATACAAGCATTTGTCGGTTTGCCATCTTTGTAGGCTATATCAAGTGGGGCACCTGTGTATTTTTGTGTCTTATTCGGTTGTTTTGTAGGTATAGCCTCGCTATAAAATACAAGCCGTCTTGGAGTATAATAAAACTCAAACCGGGCTTCAAGTTTGTATATGTGTAAAATATCTTGCCACTTTGTTTCTATATTTGGCAACTCTTTAAGCAAGGCAATAGCTGGCAACTCTTCAAGCAGTATCTCTATAAGTATAGGTTTTGTTTTAGTCATTTGTCTTCTGTCTTTTCTTTGTGTTTGTCTATTTGATTTTTGTTCATGCCGTTTATAAACCAAAAAAGCAAAACTATAAACCCGACAATCATCACGATATCTAAAAACTCTTTCATAGCATATGTCCTTTGTCTTTATATAAATATATAGTTGCAACATCTTTGAAAAATTTTATTGCATTTTTACTATCTGTTATTGTATCGTTTGAACCTAAAAATATCTCTATGTTTATACCTTTGTTTGTCAAGTTTTTCAATTTTTGTATATCCCACTGGAAGTTTAGCAGTTCGTCTAATTGTCTTAAAGTTCCGTTTGTTTTGTATTTGTTTATGTTTTTGTTTGTGATATTTTTCAAAAACTGTTCTGTATATATTTTGTCGTTTCTTTGAAAAAAGCTCAGTTGTTGTTTTATAAAATTTTTGCTTTTGTTTTGGAAAAAAGCGGGGCTTATCAACTGAAGTTTATCTACTCTATTTGCAGCACTCATACAATACAAAAAAGCTTTGATAGCACCATAGCTAAACCCAGCTACTACAAACTGCTTGTCTTCGAGATAATTTTCAAAAAGTTTTTGTTCGTTTTTTAGACAAAATCCACTAAAATATCTCATATCAAACCTTTTTTTAGTTTTTGTTTGTGTTGCTTATAAAAAGGCATATGATAGCTTAAAAGAAGCCAAAATTTTTTTGAGTGGTTTTTCTCTTTTATATGGCAAAGTTCGTGAAGCACTACATAAGATATCACATCGATATCAAACTGAAGTAGCATGATATTTATACTAATTTTATCTTCACTGCTACAGCTGCCCCATTTTGATTTAAAGTATTTATAATTTATACCAGTAGGGTTAAAACCAGTTTTTTTGATAAAATTAGAAAATATCTCATCTATAATTTTCTGTGAATTTTTGTTATAAAATTGTTTTAAAGCATAAAAAAACACTTCGTTTGAGCTATGATATTTTTTGTTATAAGATACTACTATATTTTCGTTTTTTAAAGTGATACAAATATCATCTATAAAGCTATTTTCTACTAGTTTAGCTTTATGCGTTTTACCCAAAAACTTTATATCGCGATTTGATAGAAAATCAAACATATGTGTAGGTTTAGCTTTTTTGATATGCTTACCTATCCAAGGTATAAACTTTTGATATATTTTTTCAAACTGTTTGTCGCTATAATTTATAGGCGCTTTTATGGTCACTAATTTTTGGCTATTTAAAACCACAGTGGTTCGTCTGATTTTGTTTGATGTGTGAAATTTTAACTCGAACTTATATCCGTCTATATCTTTAAGCAAACAAAACCTTCAAAACCTTCAAAGTCAAATATGTGACAAACCCCACAACCAAACCAACAAAAAAATCAAAACCAAAACCAAAACCAAAAACTATATCGTTTATATGATGAAGTATGTCTATATTGTGACTAAATATACCACCACCAACGAGAAGCATAGCTGCTGTTCCAACTATGGTTAGTAGTTTTATAACTTTTGGCAAAGCAAATACGAGAGTTTCACCAAACTTTTGTTTGGAACTATTTTTTGTGCTATTGTTTATGATATAAAAGCCAACATCATCCATACGCACAATCAACGCCACAAGCCCATACACCCCAATAGTAGCTACCATAGCTACTATAGTCGTGGCTATTATTTGTGTAGTTAAACTATAGTTTATAACTGTGCCAAGGGTTAAGATGACTATCTCAATAGATAAAACAAAATCAGTCAATATGGCGGATTTTATCTTTTGTTGTTCGGTTAAAATTTTTTTTTCGTTTTCTTTTGTTTGTTTGTTTGTTTTTTGTTTTATGTATTGGTGTATCTTTTCAAACCCTTCATATGACAAATACACACCACCTACGAGAAGTATAGGAACTATCAAAAAAGAGGCATAAGCAGAAAGCAAAAAAGCCACAGGAAGTATAAGCGCTTTGTTTATAAATGAACCTTTGGTTATAGCATATAGCACTGGCAACTCACGATTTGAAGCAAAGCCAGATGATTTTTCTGCATTTACTGCTAAGTCGTCACCTAATATACCAGCTGTTTTTTTGATAGATATCTTTGTGGCTATGGCTGCATCATCGAGCAACATAGCTATATCGTCAAGTATAGCAAAAATTCCACCTGTCATCTATCTGTCCTTTTTGTTGATTATACACTTTTTATCTTAAAAGCGATAAGTTTAAGCTATTTTTAGATGTTCTCTTAATAAACTTATGTTATAATACTAAAAAGGAAGTTATTGGAACAAATAGGTTTATATAAAGATGGTCAAATTTACGATAATATCACAGCCGATGAGTTGGTGTTGGATGGCGGACAAACCATACTCAATGACGACAGCGATAACTCACTGGAGATACTAAGACATACCACAGCACATATGATGGCACAAGCTATAAACGATACTTATAGTGGCGCTAAATTTTTTGTAGGACCTGTCATAAAAGATGGGTTTTATTATGACTTTAAAACAGACGAAACTATAGGTGAAGATGATTTACTACAAATAGAAAAAGCTATGAAAAAAATAGCTTCACAAAAACTTAAAATAGAAAAATACTCAACAACAAAAGAAAAAATAATAAACAAGTTTAAAAACGATGAACTTAAACTTGAAGTTCTAAAAAATATCAAAGATGACAATCTAACTATCTACAAGCAAGGTGATTTTGAAGATCTATGTCGTGGACCGCACCTGCCAAATACCTCAATGGCAAGGTATTTCAAACTCATTCGTGTGGCAGGAGCATATCTTGGTGGCGATGAAACCAAACAGATGATCACGAGGATATATGGCATAGCATTTTTTGACAAACAAAAACTCAAAGATTATGAACAGATGCTAATAGAAGCAAAAAAACGAGACCATAGAAAGTTAGGCACACAGCTAAAACTTTTTGCGTTTAGTGACAACATAGGTGCTGGCTTGCCTTTGTGGTTGCCAGCTGGTGCGAGAATGCGAGATAAAATAGAAAAACTTCTATACAAAGCACACAGAGTGCGTGGATATGAGCCAGTTCGAGCTCCTGAGTTGCTCAAAGCTCAAGCTTGGGTTAAATCAGGACACTACGACAACTATAGAGAAAATATGTATTTTACCAATATAGACAACCAAGAGTATGGCTTGAAACCTATGAATTGTGTTGGGCATATTGAGGTATTTAAACACAACCAGATATCATACAAAGACCTGCCTTTGAAGTATTTTGAATATGGCGTAGTGCATAGACATGAACAAAGCGGTGTTATGCATGGGTTGTTTAGAGTGCGAGAATTTACACAAGACGATGCACATATATTTTGTATGCCAAACCAAGTCAAAGAGAGCATATACGAAGTGCTTGAGTTTGTGCAAAGTCTTATGAGTTATTTTGAGTTTGATTATGAGATTGAGGTTTCAACTAAACCCAAAAAAGCGATAGGAAGCGATGAGTTTTGGCAAGCAACTACAAATAGCATAAAAGAAGCACTTGATGAGGCTAAATATAGTTATACTATAGATGAAGGTGGTGGGGCATTTTATGGCCCGAAAATAGACATAAAGATACTCGATGCAATTGGACGAAAGTGGCAGTGCGGCACTATACAAATAGATATGAACTTGCCAGAAAGATTTGACATAAGTTATAGATCTAAAGATGACAAAAAAGTTCGCCCTATTATGATACATCGTGCTATATTGGGTAGTTTTGAGAGGTTTATAGGCATACTTTTAGAGCATACATCTGGCGAGTTGCCATTTGCTATATCGCCTACATCTGTAGTGTTTATACCAATAACAGACAAGCATATACCATATGCCCAAGAACTTAAAGATGAACTACTTGATATTGCAGTAGATAGTGATATTTTTGCCAAAAACGAATCATTGAACAAAAAGATACGAACAGCAGAGAAACAAAAAACACCTATGATAATTGTCATAGGCGATGAAGAGGTCAAAAATGGATTAGTAGCCTTGAGAGACAGGCGAACAAATACAAAATCAAATATATCAAAGGAGATATTTATAAATATGATAAAAGAAGAATTGAAAAAGGCAAGAATTTGAGAGATAAAAATAGTAGAAAAAAGCAAGTCGTTATGAACCAAGAGATAAAAGCAAATGAATTAAGATGTTTAGGTGAGGATGGTTTTGCTTATGGAGTGATATCAAGATATGAAGCTATAGGAAAAGCAAGAGATCTTAACCTTGATTTAGTTTTGATATCACCCGATGCCAATCCTCCGGTCGCAAAGATTATGGACTACGGCAAGTTTAAATACGAACAAGAAAGAAAGAAAAAAGAAGCTAGAAAGAATCAACAAAAAATTGTTTTGAAAGAGACTAAACTATCTGTTAAAATAGCACAAAATGACATAAACTACAAAATAGAAAGATCAAGAAAATTTCTCGAAGCTGGTTACCATGTGAAATTTAGAGTATTTTTAAAAGGCAGAGAGATGCAAAACCCAGACGCAGGCAAAGATGTCTTAAATCGTGTGTGGCCTATGGTTGAAGATATTGGCATAAAAGACAACGAACCTAAATTTGAAGGCAGATTTATAAATATGCTTGTTCTGCCAAAAAAAGAGCTCAAAAGCAAAAATTAGAAGCTCATAAACTATCGTAAGGCACCTCAAAAAGTTAGAGGACACTTCGTAGTTTTTAGTGTTCCTCTTCACTCATCATAACAGACCCTGCGATATAAACATATGTAAGTATCATAAATATAAATGTTTGTAAAAATCCAAAAGCAGTAAGCAAGAAAAATCCAGGCAATGGTGCTATCCAAGGCACCAACATAAGAAGCACCATCAAAAACATATCATCGCCTTTGACTGAACCAAACAACCTAAACGACAATGATATTACACGAGAAAAATGCGATATCACCTCAATAGGAAACATCAAAGGAGCCAATGCCGGCACAGGGCCCATCATATGTCCTAAATATTTTTTCGCTCCGTTTTCTTTAAATCCTAAATAATTATAATATATAAATACCACAAGAGCCAATGACAAAGTGAAATTGATATTGCCGGTAACAGACTCAAACCCCGGAACTATACCCATCATATTTGCTACAAATATAAGCAAACCCAAAGTTCCAATAAGTGGCATAAATTGCCTCGCATTCTTTTCACCCATAGAGTCTGTGCCTATAGATACAACACCTTGAATATATGCTTCTAACACATTTTGTGCACCTGTTGGAACTATTTGTAGTTTTTTTGTAGCCAGTCTCGCTACAAAAAATACTATAATTACCGTCAATGCCAAGTGTGATGATATCATCCAAAACTGCTCATGACCGCCTATTGTGCCTAATATTGTCCACAATCTACCTTCCATAGTGCTAACTCCTTGTGTTTTTTATTATTTTATCTAAATAAATTTAAAATATCTCAATACCTATCTTTTTTGTTCGTCAAATCTTTTTGCAAAACCTTCTAAATCTTTTTTCTTTAGGTCGCCATTGTATATAATCTCTTCAGGTTTTATATCGTTGTCATGTAGCATTCTAGGCACCGCGTCTGCATTTTCTAATCTTTGCATATGCATGTCTAACTCATCTTCGCTATATGCCATTTGCATTTGTGCTGAAACTACATGAGGCAAAGATTCTATGACTTTCATTTTTTTGAGCTCTTCACTGACACTCTCGCCCTCAATTGTCACGATTATGCGACCTTTTTCATCGTGCAAATGATAATCACATGCATCGCAATCTTTTATGTCTTGGACCAATTGTTCTAAATACTTTGGCACTGTTTGCACCACTATGCTTGATATATTCATATTTTTTCCTTTTATACTTTTTTTGCTATTATTGTCGTGTTCATATCAAATGAATAATCCTGAACGAACACTATTTTGAAACCCGCTTTTTCAAGCTCACCTTGAAGCTGTTTAGATGTGACAAACTGCTTTATAGAATCAGGCAAATACTTATATGCCTCACTGTTACCCGATACTATTTTGCCGACAAGTGGCATGATATTTGTCATATAGAATTTTTTTATAGAACTAAACCAAAATTTTTTTTCATCTTTGGTAAACTCTAAAATTGTAAGCAACCCCTCAACTTTCAAAACTCTATAAAACTCGCTGAAAGCTTCTGCTCTATTGACAACATTCCTTATACCATATGCTATAGATACAATATCAACTGTGTTATTTTCTATCGGCAGATTTTGTGCAAACGCTTTTGTGAAGTTCGCATCTTTTATCTTTTGTTTTGCTATGTCTATCATCTTCGAGCTAGGGTCAATACCAGTTATTTTGTGAAGTTTTATGTTTAAATTGTTTGCTATTTTTTGCCAATATATCATCAAATCACCAGTGCCGCAAGCTACATCAACTATGTGATTGATGTTATCTTTGTCGTATAGTTTGTATGTTTTTCGCACAGCTTTGTTTCGCCAGCTTTTATCTATACCCATACTTAAAACTCTATTTGATATATCGTATCTTTTTGCTATAATATCAAACATCGCTACTATTTTATTTTGTTCTTTATTCATATTGTTGTTTGAACTGTCTCTTTGTTGTTGTAAATTTTTAGTTTTTTTGCTTTTGTTGTTTTGCCTTCGTCATTTATATCTATGATAACAATTTGCATAATTTTATCGCAATTGTTGTCTACCTCAAAATGCCCACCGATACCTGTCAAAAATTTCTGTGTAGGCACTTTGCTATGCATACCTATGATATTGTCTCTGCACCCTGTTAAGCCTATGTCGCTTACATAAAATGTGCCATCATTTATCTCATAATCATCAGTGCCTATGTGTGTGTGAGTGCCAAATATAGCTGATACTTTGTTTTCAAATAGTTTTATCATAACTCGTTTTTCTGCTGTAGTTTCAGCATGAAAATCCATGATTATGTGTTTGATATTTTTTTTTGTAAGTTCATCTACTATTTGTATGGCTTTACGAAATGGATTGTCGCATATTGGCATAGTAAATTGTCCCATCATATTGATGACAGCAAACTTTTCATCGGCAAAAGTATATATACCTACTCCCTTCCCATCCACTTCGTCTGGATAGTTTGCTGGCCTTAACACAGAACTATTTGATAACACAACTTTATAATCATCTTTTTTATCAAATGAGTGGTTGCCACCTGTAAATACATCTATGCCGGCTTTTTGCATCTCTTTTAAGTTTTTCTCTGTCATGCCAAACCCATGGCTTATATTTTCGCTATTTGCTATAACTATATCAATATTGTGTTTAGTTTTGATATCTTTTAAGAAAGTTTTTATCATAACTCTACCAGGGCGACCTACTATATCGCCTATCATACCAACTATCAATTTATTGTCTCTTTTGTGAAAAGTTTTGAGCCAACTCGTATCATGTTTGACCCACATTTTATAGCTGTTTCATAATCACCACTCATGCCCATAGACAATATAGTAGCAGTTCGTAACTTATCATAAATATCTTTGGTGATTTTAAAACTTTTTTCAATATTTTGTTTGTCTTTGCTATTTGCTCCTATGCACATAAGACCTTTTAGGTTTATGTTTGAACAATTTATTTCTATATTTCTATATGTTTGCAAAACATCATCTGGAGATATTCCGCTTTTGCTGTGTTCAAATGATGAGTTTACTTGAAGCAAGCACTTCATAATTTTGTTTTTGATTTTAAGTTTTTTGTCTAACTCATATGCCAATTCCAAGCTATCAAGCGAGTGGAAAAGTGTCGGGTTTATATCTATAAGGTTGTTTATCTTATTTTTTTGTAAGCTTCCTACAAAATGCCACCTTATAGGTAGTTTGTCGAGTTGCTTTGATTTTAATTTGATATCCTGGATTTTATTTTCACCGAAACTTTGTTGTCCTGCTTCGTAAAGTGTTTTTATCTCATTGGTTGTTGAGTATTTGCTTATAGCTACGATATCTACAATATGATGTTCGCTTTGATTTAATCTCGCTTTTTCTATAGCTTCAAATAGATTGTCAAGATTTGTTTCATATGTGCTTTTCATCGTAACTCTTTGAAATTGTATGCGCTATCTCTCAAAGCTTTTCGTATGTCTGTTTGGTGTTGTTCACCTTTTGTTTCTAAAGATATCGTCACATTTGCATCGCCAAAATCAAGTGAAAGTGAAGCTCTGTCATAGTCTATTTGGACTATATTTGCTTGACATGCTTCAAATATATTTGTAAGCTCTTTTAATGCCCCTGGTTTATCTATAAGAGTTACAACCATATTCATCTTGCGACTTGATTTTATAAGTCCTTTTTCGATTATAACAGATAACATAGTCACATCAATATTGCCACCACTTAACAAAGCTACGATATTTTTGTTTTTTATTTTTAATCTATTGTGTAGTAAAGCTGCTACAGTTGTAGCACCAGCACCTTCGACTACTATTTTTTGTTTTTCAAGCAAAAATAGCACTGCGTTTGCTATCTCTTTATCTTCAACTTTCACGATATCGTCAATACTTTCAAGCAAAAGCTTCAGCATCTTTTCGCTTGTATCTCGCACTGCTATACCGTCTGCTATGGTTTTAACTGTCTTTGAGTTTATCGGCTTTTTTGCTTCAAAAGATTCTTTCATAGACATAGCTCCAGAAGCAACTACTCCTACGATTTTGATATCTGGTTTGTGATATTTTATAGCTTTGGCAACTCCAGCTATAAGCCCACCACCACCAATTGGTACCAACACTATATCTATGTCGTTCAGTTGTTGCAATATCTCAAGCCCTATGGTAGCTTGACCACATATTACATCGTCATCTTCATATGGGTGTATGAAATTTTTTTGCTCTTTTTGACATATTTGTACCGCTTTTTTGTATGCCTCATCGTAGTTGTCTCCGTGTAATACAACATCAACACCATATGATTTAACACCATTTATTTTTAGTTGTGGTGTTGCTTCTGGCATGACAATAGTCGCATCGCAATTAAAATATTTTGCACTATATGCCACCCCTTGCGCATGATTACCTGCACTTGAAGCTACTATACCTTTGTCTCTTTCTTGTTTGCTTAGTTTTGATATTTTGTTAAAAGCTCCGCGGAGCTTAAAGCTACCAGTTTGTTGTAAATTTTCTTTTTTTAGGTATATATTGTTTGATACCATATCGCTTAATACCGGCGCATAAGCCAAAGGAGTTTTATATACTATGCCATCAAGATTTTCTTGAGCTTTTTTTATATCTATTATATCTATCATAAGCGATTGTATCTAAGTATTATTAGATATCATACAAAAAAGGACAATTGTGCCAAAAATATACATATATGCTAAAAGTGGACACTCTTATGGGCTTGACAATGTGCGAAGATGTAGTGCTATTTTCAACTATTTAAAATATTTTGAACCTATATTAACTACTTGTGATTATAGAGCAGCTACATATGCCAAACAGTATCTCAAAGTCAGTTTAGGTGCGGGAGTTGATATCATAGGTAACTTACCACACATGATGAATAGAGGCGATATACTTATATTTGATAGTGATGAGCCAAGTAAAACTATGATAGAACACATAAAAACTTTTTGTAGTTTGAGTTATGAGATAGGGGTGGATATACCTTTGGATATAGTAGATGAAATATTTTTAGAACAAAAACAAACTTTGTGGCAATATGGTATATTTTTTGGCGACGATGACTATCACAATGAACTTCTCAAACTTTGCGAACAAAACTTTACTACAGATATGCCACTAATCATGGGGCACTATTTTTTCTATAAAAATGAGCATAAACTTAAACAGATATTTAAAAATCTTATAGATGAAGAGTTTTATCAAAATAGAGTTAGACAAACCAAATATCTATTAACTGCTTCAGTTCATACAGCTTTAGAATCATTATACAGCGGAAACAATCCTGTGTTTTATGAAAGAAAAGATAAAGTAGTGCCAAACAAACATCTCATAAATGATTATAAGATACCTACTATTAGTGGCGACAGTATGCGAGAGATTATTTCAAATTTTTTAACACAAACAAAATAATAATCTTTCAAGACACTTTTAAGCTTGTTTGGATATAATCCTTTTATGAAAATTTTTAGAGATATTTTATTAGCCTTTTTTGTGCTTTTTGTTTTATTTGGTTGCGGACACAAAGGTGACCCTATATACATAGAAAGTAAAACAACAAAATGATATACGACTATCTAATCATAGGCTGTGGAGTAGCAGGCTTAAATACAGCGAGATATATACCAAAAAACAAAAAGGTATTAGTCTTGTGCAAAAAATCACCTTGGCAGTGTAATACATTTTTCGCACAAGGTGGTATAGCAACTGCTAAAAATAAAGACGACATAAACTTATATATAGCAGATATATTAGAAGCAGGAGTGCATCAAAACAACACACAAGCAGTTGAAATTTTAAGTTCGCACTCAATCAAAGTTATAGATGACCTAATACAAGATGGCATGAAGTTTGATACAAATCCTGATGGTAGCTTGGCTTTTACAAACGAAGCAGCACATAGCAAAAGTAGAGTTTTGCATGCAGATGGTGATGCCACAGGGAGAAATTTGCATATGTTTTTATTGAATGAGTGCAAACACGATATAATAGACAACTCTATAGTCGTAGATATATTATTGCAAGATGGTATATGCTATGGTGTGGAACTGTTACAAAACAAAAAAATCAAACGAGTTTTTGCACACAATACTATATTAGCATCAGGTGGGGTCGGTTCTATATATAAGTTTCATACAAACTCTACAACTATATCAGGTGATATTCAAGGTATTTGTGTCGAAAAAAATATAAAACTAAAAGATATGCATTTGATGCAGTTCCACCCTACTGTTTATGTGGAGCAACAAACAGCCCAAAAACAACTACTCACAGAAGCCTTGAGAGGCGAAGGTGCCATAGTTGTAGATGAAAATGGTTATGCATTTTTAAAAGATTATCACAAAAACGCTGAGTTAGCCCCAAGAGACATAGTAAGTCGTGCTATATTTGATCATATAAAAAAAACAAAATCAAAAATATATTTAGATATGAGCAGCTTTTCAAAAGATGAGTTTGAAAAAAGATTTCCAAATATCTACCACAATTTTTTAAAGTTAGGGTACAAGATACCTTTTGACAAAGTGCCAATATCACCAGCTTTTCATTATAGCATGGGCGGAATTAAAGTTGATAATAATAGTTTGGTCGCAAATACTAAAAATCTTTTTGCAGTTGGTGAGGTAGCTTGTACAGGTGTTCACGGAGCAAATAGATTAGCTTCAAATTCACTACTTGAGGGTTTAGTATTTTCTCATCTTGCGGTTGAAAAAAGCTTAAACAATAGATTCAAGATTGATATAAACAAACTAAATATAAAACAAAAAGAGTATAAACTCCAAATCCCATCTGACAAAAAAATCAAAGAACAACTTCGTAATCTTATGTGGAAAACAGTAGGCATAATACGAAACGCCGATGAACTCAAAGAAACATCTATCAAAATAGACCAGATGTTATCAAACGATATAGGAAGATTGTTGTATCTTAGACTTCTAACGGCAAGTGCTATAGTCAAAGAGGCTATAAACAACACAAGTTCCATAGGAGCACATTATTTACAAAAGGATAAAAAATGAAATTTTTTCTGATACTTACGGTTGCCGCATTAAATATGATGGCAAATAGCGGCGAGATACAACAAAACGACATAACTATGACATGGGTTGGCATAAGTTCGCTTATTGTATTTGTAGTTGGATACTATTTTGTCGCAGCAGAAGAAAAATACCACATAGACAAAGCTAAACCAGCTTTACTTATAGGCACGGTTATGTTTATGCTTGTAGCGCTTTATTATAGTATCAATGGCCTAAATATGGATTTGGTTCATACACAAGCAGAGCATTTGATACTTGAAATAGCAGAGATATTTTTCTTTTTGTTTGTAGCTATGACATATATAGAGACCATGATACATATGGGAGTATTTGAAAAACTCAAATACAATCTCGTATCAAAAGGTTATTCGTATAGGAAGTTGTTTTGGATTACTGGATTTTTGGCATTTTTCCTCTCACCAATAGCAGACAATCTTACAACAGCTTTGATATTATCAACAGTGCTGATAACCATAGAACAAAAAAACAAGATATTTTTAGTTCCTGGTGCTATCAATGTAGTTGTAGCAGCAAATGCAGGTGGTGCTTGGAGCCCTTTTGGAGATATAACTACACTTATGGCATGGACTGCTGGCAAAGGCACATTTGGTGACTTTTTATATTTGTTTCCAGCATCGATATTAGGATACTTATCAACAGCACTTTTATTATCGAAAGTAGTGCCAAAAACTTGCCCAACTGCACCAGATGACACACAAAAAGTGCCAGTAGTTGATGAGGGGGCAAATATAGTTATGGCTCTTGGGGTATTTACAATCTTTAGTGCCGTGATGTCGCATCAGGTGCTTCACCTGCCTGCTATGTGGGGTATGATGTTTGGTTTGTCGCTTTTGAAACTTTTTGATTATAGTTTAAAAGTTAGACACGGTCAAGGATTTGGAGTGTTTAATTCAATGTCAAAGATAGAGAACAATACACTTTTGTTTTTTTTCGGAATACTTGCAGCCGTAGGCGCCTTGTATTTCATAGGTTGGCTTGGATTAGCTGCTGTAGTTTATGACCCGCATATTTTAGGCCCAACTATGTCAAATATAGCAGTAGGATTTTTGAGTGCTATTGTCGACAATGTGCCTGTGATGAGTGCTGTGTTGAAAGCCTCACCAAATATGGGCTTGGAGCAGTGGATGCTCGTGACTCTCACAGCAGGAGTAGGTGGAAGTCTCATATCGTTTGGTTCTGCTGCTGGAGTTGGAGTGATGGGAAAGCTACCGGGAGTTTATACTTTTGGCGCTCATATGAAATACTCTTGGATGATATTTGTAGGATATATCGTGTCTATCGTAGTTTGGTATGTGCAATACGAGATATTTAAAATTGGAATATAAGGAGAAAAATTGGTAGATTTGTGTTATTATGAGGTGCTGTCTGTAGAGAAAAGCGCAGACAAGACAACTATAAAAAAGGCATACAGAAAGATGGCTATGAAGTATCACCCTGACAAAAACCCAGGTGATAAGCAAGCAGAAGAGAGTTTCAAAGCAGTCAATGAAGCATATCAAGTGTTAAGTGATGACAACAAAAAACAGTTATACGATAGATATGGCAAAGAAGCAGTCCAACAAAATCAAACACAAGGTGCCAGCAGAGGATTTGGCGATATTAGTAGTATGTTTGAAGATATGTTCAATGGCAGTTTTGGTCAACAAAAAACACAAAAAAGCTACAACTACGAACTTGATATGATCATAGAACTGCCAGTTGATTTTATGGAAGCTATAAAAGGAGTTGAAAAAGAGGTTTCATATAGCTACAAAAGCGCTTGCAAAAGCTGCAAAGGCACAGGTGCAAAAGGTGGCAAACTTAGTAGCTGTAGTAGTTGTGGCGGAGCAGGCGAGATACATAGCCGCCAAGGGTTTATGACTTTTGCTCAAACTTGCCCGCATTGTCGTGGAAGTGGCAAAAGTGTAGCAAAAAATTGTAGTGATTGTAAAGGTGATGGTTATGAAACAAAAAACAGCAAGTTCAAAGTCAATATACCAGAAGGTATAAATAGTGGCAACCGCATAAGAGTTAGCGGCAAAGGAAACTTAGCTCCAAATAAAACGAGAGGTGATCTGTATATAAATATAGTGGTCAAAGAAGATGAGCATTTCGTGCGACATGACGATGATATATATCTTGAGGTGCCTATATTTTTCACGCAAATCGCTTTAGGTTGCACTATAAAAGTGCCTAGTATAGTGGGAGCTTTGGAATTAAATGTGCCACCAAATAGCAAAGACAAAGAGCATTTTGTATTTAACAATAAGGGAGTGAAAAATGTCAACACTCATAGAAAAGGTAACTTCGTAGTGCAAATAAAAATAACATATCCAAAAACTCTTGATATAAAACAAAGCAAACTACTAAAAGAACTTCAAGAAAGCTTTGGCATAGATAGCAAGCCATATGAAAAAAACTTCAAGGATATGTTCAAAAAAGCACAAAATTGGTTTAAATAATTGAAACAACTAACTACAAACATAGTAGCAGGAAAATACAAAAATACAAAATTGAAGCTACCAAAATTGGAAACTACAAGGAGTAGCAAAGCTATACTTAAAGAGTCGTTTTTCAATACTTTACAATACGATATTGTTGATAAAATTTTTGTGGAGTGTTTTGCTGGTAGCGGTAGTGTAGGACTTGAAGCCATAAGTCGTGGTGCAAAGAAAGGTTATTTTATAGAGTTGAATAAACACAGCTTCAATATACTACAAAACAATTGTCAAATAGACGACAAAAAAACTATATGTATACATGGCGACAGTTTTGAAAAAACGCCACGACTTTTACTAAATATAGATATAGAATCGCAAATAATTTTATATATAGACCCGCCATTTGAAAAAGCATCAGCTGGCATATATCAAAAAACCTTTGATATGATAGAGTTGATATCAATACAAAATATATATTTAATAGCATTTGAGTATGAGACAGGTTTTGATATACCAAAAACAATAGGCAAATTTAAACTGAACAAAACCAAAAAATTTGGGCGAAGCTCACTTGGCTACTATGTATAAATTATCCTTGTGGTTGTTGTTTGGTTTGGTGCTATTGGTGTTTGTGTTGCCATATTTTTACGTGTTGTCGCCATATGAGCTGCATAGCTCTAAAATACTTTTAAGCCCAAGCATACACAATATATTTGGCACCGATAGGTTAGGGCGAGATATTTTTGCTAGAGTTTTGCAAGGCGGTCAAGTATCGCTGATAATAGGTTTTGTCAGTGCTACTATATCTATTTTTGTAGGTTTAATTGTAGGCATAACAGCAGGATATTTCAAAGGATATATAGATAAAATTACCACCATAGTTATAGACCTATTTTTGACTTTTCCTACATTTTTTTTGTTGTTGGCTATCATTAGTTATATAGATGCCTCTATTGTAGTGTTGATAATCGTCCTCAGTGTCACTGGCTGGATGGGCACCGGTAGGCTTATAAGGTCTTTGTCATATGAGATAACAGACAAGCCATACATAGATATACTAAAAGTCGCAAAAGTGAATAGATTTAAAATTTTGTTTAAATACTACACACCGCTTATATCGCCTATATTGTTGGTCTCTTGGACTTTTGGAGTTGCCGGAGCGATACTTGCAGAATCGAGCTTGAGTTTTTTAGGACTTGGTATCAATCCGCCACAAATGAGCTGGGGAAGTTTGATAAGTGAAGGTAGAGCTATACTTGATATAGCTTGGTGGGTTAGTTTTTTTCCGGGATTTTTTATATTTATTGTCACATTTTGTTTGTTTCAAATTTTGGATAAATTTCAGCAAAACATACAGAAGTAGTCGCAATATTTGCGAACACGAGATAGGAAACTATAGACAAGCTTCGCCTCACAATGATAGTTTGTCTGCTAAAGCGATATACCAAAGAATAAAATATATTTTATGTTCTCGGAACCCCTGACTACTTATCAGAGAAATTTGCTTCGCAAACCGCACCAGCTTTTCTGGTCTGGGGCAAAATATGAAACAAGCAAGAAAACAAAATATATTTTTGTTTGTAGTAGCTTGAAACTTCAGCCCCGAACAAAGTTGCGGGGTTCCGAGTTTTTTGAGTTCTTTTCAAAAAATATTATAGTCTATATCGTCACTCGCAACTCACATATCGTCCCGAAGATTGTCGACAATGTATATATGAAGTTGTGTTTCAATTATCAAAATTCAATACTTAACAATAAAAATAAAAAACCATCTACTGTCGAAATTTTAGGGTCAAGCTCTTGTAGTCTTTGAGAGTGTTTTCAAGTTGTTTTAGAAACATATCAGGAGCAAATTGTAGCATATCGTGTATGCTATCAAATCGTTTGTAGTCAATACTGTCTTGGGTCTTTGTCTCTGGGTGGGTGTCGCTGTGCCATATATCTACTTCGTCTTGTGTCATGGTATCTTTGATATGCCGTATGTATAGCTTCCTGCTGTGTGGAGAATCGGCGAAAAGTAGCTGCTCTGGCACTTCTAACACTTGGGCTATATATGGCACAAGCTCTATGCGTATAGCTACTTGTCCGTTGAGATAGGCATATACAGAGGTTTGCGATGGCGGCTCGCCTGTGCTTTCGAGCTTTGGTTCGAGCTCGAGAAGTTTTTTGTAAAACTCTATTTTGTTTATATTTTTATCTTTTAGATATAAATTTACTCTCTCATATACTTTCATAATACTGGTATCCTATAATTTTACATCTATTATATAAAAACTAACAACATATTTGCTGTATTGTAGAAAATATATCGCCGATTTATAATGTATAATACATAAATATTGTAATTTGTCTATGGAATAAAAGCAATATATTTACAAAAATTAAGCTTGATAAGATAAAATAGCACACCTTAAATGTAATATTCATATATAGTGTAATTTGTTGTTTTAGATTATAAGATATTTGATATTGTAGTTATTGGTAAAAAAAGGAGATTTTTATGCAAGAAAATCAAAAAGATAGCAACAAAACTATCATCATACACCAAGGTGCGAGCAATGCCATAGGTATAGTGTCGTTTATATTTGGGCTCATAAGTGTGTTTATATTATCGCCTCTATTTGTGCCTCTGGCACTTATATTTGGAACGATAGGTATAATCAAAAAGCAAATGCTTTGGAGTATATTGGGAATAGTTCTGGCGATAATAGGCTTCGTTACATCACCTATATTGATGGGAATGCTGGCAGCTATAGGCTTGGCTTGAGCATAAGTGGGTATGTGTATTGTGTGAAGCAATACACATACGAACTGTTTAAAAAAGGAAAAAAATGAACGAATTATTAGCAAAAACATTAGGCGGATTGTCTAAAGAATATTATATAAGACAGTTTTTATTTGGATTGGCTTTGTCTGTCAGTTTATTGTTTTTATTTATGCAAGGAGAAGGAGAAGTGCTTTGGTATGTTTGGATTTTAGGTATAGTCAATATATCTTTATATCCGTATTCTAGATTTGTTTATGAAAGTATAGCAAACTTTATCGTAGGAGATAATATATTTTTCGCAAATATTGTTGTAATATTTTTTGTAAAAATTATCACGATGTTGATATGTCTATATTTTGCTTGGGTGATTGCACCTATTGGACTTGCATATTTATACTATTATCACAACAAAAAACAAAACCAATAGTAAAAAAAGAGTAAAATGGAAGAGTATCTAAAAATATTGCAAGATATGGATATGATTTGGCAAGTTGCCATAGGCTTGATAATTTTTGTTTTTATATATAAACTTTTTAAGAAAAAAGATGATAAAAATATAAAGAAAAAAGATTTCAAAGATACAAGGATAAGCTTTGGAGTTTACAAAGACAAAAAATATAGCGAGATGCCCACAGAACAATTGAAAAAGCATATCAGAAACACAATTCTAACAAAAAAGGAGTTAGAGCGAAGAAAGCAAGTAGATGACGACAACAACCCAGCTCTCAAAACAGAAGACAAAGAAAATATGAAAAAATATGGCGATGATTTTGAAAAAAAAGTTGGGGCTTATTATCAACAAAAGGGTTACAAGATAGATGCCAGAGGTTTGAGGATAGGAAAAAAAGATGGTGGCATAGATATCATCGCCACCAAAGATGATGAAATATTGTTGATACAATGTAAATATATTAAAAGAAGCGAATATATAACTCATAGCATGATAAAAGAGTTTTATGGAAACTGTAGTATCTATATTGACAAGGAGAATATAAGCAGAGATAATATATATATATGTTATACCAGATAAAAAAGCATTGTCATATCCAGCGGAAATGGTATTTGAAAATAATTTTAAACGATGTAGATACGAAATCATAAACTAAAAAAGGAGTATAAAACAAATTGGCGAGAGTATTATATAAAAAGTTCTTCATGAGGAACTTTTTTAAAAAAGGAGAATAAGTGGTAACAATAGAAACGCTATTAAACATTATAATAAATTTAATAAAACAGATGCCTGTATGGGTTTTGTTTTTAATAATCATTGCTATTGGTTTAAAATTTTATAGTCAAAAAGCAAAAACCAAAAAAAAGTATAAAAAACGAACAAACACAAGAGACAGCAAAGAACTATATCAAAAAAATATAAAAAAAGGAAAAGAATATGAAGACAAAGTGGGGCTATATTATGAGCAAAAAGGTTACGAAGTAGAATACAGAGGAGCAAAATATGGAAGAAAAGATAAAGGTATTGACTTAATAGCAAAAAACAAAAAAGAAATTTTGTTTATTCAGTGCAAAAATTGGACTGGTAAAAATTCTATAACACACAATATCGCAAAGGAGATTTATGGAAATTGTAGTATTTATGTAAAAAAACATAAAATGGAAAATGATAAAAATATGTTTATACTTGCTATACCAAGCAAAGAAATATTATCAAAAGCAGCGGAGCATGTCTTTATACAAAATTATAAAGATTGTAGATACAAAATTATTAAATAAAGAAAAAGGAAAAAAAGATGAAATATGGAAAATTGATAAAGGTTATATTGATAACAATGCTAACATTTAGCTTTGTGTATGGAGCTGATACTAATACAACTGAAGTAGATGACAATAAGACGACAACAGCTAAAGAAAATAACAATTGGCAAGACGAAGCAGATAATAAACTATATGAAAATCGTTGGTATGTAATTGGTGGCATATTACTTATAACATTGTTACTATGAAAAAAATAATTTTTATAATTATATTTTTATTTGACATATTATTTTGTGCTGGCAAACCAGTATTTGATAGTGTGAATGATTTACAAAATTTAAAAATAATAAATAATCAAGTTAAAAGCTATCAAGAATTAAAAAAAACATATTTGAATTTAGAAAAATCATTAGATATAGCTCAAAAAAAATACAAAGAAGCACAAGAGCTTGGCAAAAAAATAGGATCACCTATAGCAGTTGCAAGAGGTGAAATTGCTTGGTGGAAAAAAGAGATAGGTAGTATGCAAGAGCAAATGAAATATATAACAAAATTATATATGAATGCACCAAATGAAATTAAAAAAATGTTTGATATAAATAGTGAGTATTATCAATATGATGTGACGATAGTATAATATCGTTTGAAGTGTGGCAATGCCACAAAACAATGATTATAATATCATAATAAAAAGGAATAATATGAAAAAGATAAGTTTTTTAACAATCGCAACAATCGCAATTTTGTTTAGTGGGTGTTTATCTTCTGACCCAAAAGAAGCAAACCATGAAAATTTCTCAAAAGCGATAGAACAATATCTAAAAAGTGACAAACAGCAATTTAATTGTGTTAGTGTTGATATTGGAGACAAAAAAGATTATACCAAAGGCAGTAAGAAAAAAAATGACAAGTTAGAACAGCAAGGCATAATGATATCAAAAATCAAAAATATTGAAAAGAAAAATTTATATTATCAAAGTTTTCGTCCGAAAAAATTTGCAGATACAAAAGTTTATATGTTAGCCGAAAAAGCAAAACCTTTTTATAAAAAGAGTTTGTTTAATAGTGGATATGTGTGTATAGGCACTCCAAAGCTTAAAGAGATTGTCAATTTTACTATACCACAAGATATTGGTGGCAAAACTCTATCAGAAGTGAAATACAAATATATTGTAGGTGATTATCCCCAGTGGGTGAAAATACCACCAAAAGAGCACGAGAGGAACGATATGTTTGTCTTGACAAACAAAGGATGGCTTCATGGTAGGCTGTTTTAGATAGCTTTGTCTCGCATTTGGAAATATATATATATATCTATAATCAAGATACTTTTATATGTTTACTTGCAGCTGAATTGTTTCGGCTTTGCCTCACAATAATAGTTTATCCACTGAAGCGATATGCCAACAAAATATAATATATTTTTGTTTTTAGTAGTTTGAAACTTCAGCCCCGAACAAGTTGCGGGGTTACGAGTTGTTTTGAGTTTTTCGGAACCCCGTAACTTGTTCGGGGCAAAATATAAACCAACCAATAAAATAGAATATATTTTTGTTTGTAGTAGTTTTAAACTTCTACTTTGTAATCTTTCACTCTTATGTGCCTTTTTTAGAAAAAGACACGAAAAAATCGGTATCGGCAGTTATAATTTCTGTGATATTTTCTCAAAATTTCTTTTGTAGCAACTCGCTTGCTACCACGAGCTAGAGAGCAAAACAGATTTTATATCTGTGAAGCGATAGCACGAGTGAGACATCCATTGATGAAAAACTCGTTTTTCAAACTCAAACAGTTTCATTTTCTATACGAAATTTATCAAAAATATCTTTTTCCTGAAATGACAAAGCGAACCAGATACGAGGAGTTGTTTCGGCTTTACCTCACAATGATAGTTTGTCCGCTTGAAGCGATATACCAACAAAATATAATATATTTTTGTTTGTAGTAGTTTAGAACGAATGGCCCCAGACAAGTCAGGGGTTCCGAGTTGTTTTGAGTTTTTTGGAACCCTAAACTACTTATCAGAGAAATTTGCTTCGCAAACTGCACCAGCTTTTCTGGTTCGGCGCAAAATATAAAAATAGCTATACATATGCTGGTTTGTTTATAGTTGTAGATTGTTGAAACTTCAGCCCCGAACAAAGTTCGGGGTTCTAAATGGATGATAATATAAGTTGTTTGCGATACAATAACAAAAAAGGTTAAATATGAAAATTTTATTGATAAAAGATGTCAAAGCTTTGGGAGTTGCCGGTGAGATAAAAGAGGTCAAGCCAGGTTATGGTCAAAATTTTTTGATCAAAAAAGGTTTGGCAAAAAACGCCACCACAGAAGTAATCAAGCAGTTTGAGATAGAAAAAAAACTATTAGAAACCAAAAAAACTCAAGAGTTAAGTGATGCAAATAAATTTAAAGATATGATAGAGTCCTCAAAATACACAATAAGACACAAAATAGGAGCAAACGGGCACTTGATAGGTGGTATCACAAACAAAGAAGTAGCATCTGTGTTAGCTTTAAATGATATAACTATAGACAAAAAAAACATAACCATAAAAGAGAAGATCAAAACGGTAGGTATATATGAAGCAGACTGCAAGCTAGGATTTGGTGTCCATGCTATAGCTACACTTGATATCATAGAGGAGATAAAATAGTGTTTGATGCGACTACAATACTGGCATATAGAAGTGAAGACGGTGAGGCAGTCATAGGAGGCGATGGACAAGTGACATTTGGCAGCACGGTTCTAAAAGGCAATGCAACCAAGATACGAAAAGTAGGAGATGGTAAAGTTCTATCTGGCTTCGCTGGTAGCACAGCCGATGCTTTCAACCTGTTTGATATGTTTGAAAAACACCTCAATAGCAAAAAAGGCGACCTGCTCAAGTCGGTTGTGGCTTTCTCAAAAGAGTGGCGAAAAGACAAATACTTAAGACAGCTTGAAGCTATGATGATAGTTTTAAACCAAAAACATATATATATACTCAGTGGCACAGGCGATGTAGTAGAGCCAGAAGATGGATGTATAGCATCTATAGGAAGTGGTGGCAACTATGCTATTAGTGCGGCAAGAGCTTTGAAAAACCACTCAAAACTCAAGCCAGAAGCTATAGTCAAAGAGTCACTTAAAATTGCCAGTGAGTTATGTATATACACAAACAACAATATAAAAATATTAGAATTAGGAAAATAGATGGAGATGACCCCAAAACAAATAGTAGCATATCTCGATGATTATGTCATAGGTCAAAAAGATGCCAAAAAAGCCATAGCATTAGCTTTGCGAAACAGATACAGACGAATGCAATTAGACAAAGAACTTCAAGACGAAATAATGCCAAAAAATATATTGATGATAGGCAACACAGGTGTAGGCAAGACAGAGATAGCAAGACGATTAGCCAAAATGATGGAGCTACCATTTGTCAAAGTGGAGGCGAGTAAATACACTGAAGTGGGTTATGTAGGACGCGATGTTGAGTCTATGGTGCGAGACCTTGTGGCAAATGCTGTGAGAATATCAAGAGAAAAATATGAGAAAAAAATCCAAAAAGATATAGACAAAGAGATTGTCAAAAAAGTTGTAGAGATATTGGTGCCAAAATTGCCAACAAATGCTACACAATCAGCACAAGAGTCGTTCATAAAGACATACAATACCATGGAAAAAAAGGTTCTAAATGGTAGTATGGACGATAAGTTTATCACTATAAAACTACCTAAAAATACTCATGTAGAGGTGTTTGATAGTGGTGCTCCTATGGCAGATATAAGTATCATGACAGATGCTATTGGCAATATGATAAAAAATGCAAAAAACAATACTTATGACAAAACAGTTACGATAAAAGAAGCTAAAAAACTCTTGAAAAAAGTGGTCAAAGAAGAGCTCGTAGATGAGGAGCTTATCACGAAAGATGCTATATCAAATGTAGAAAATGGTGGTATTATATTTTTAGACGAGATAGACAAAATAGTAGAAAGCGGCTCCAATAAAGGACAAGACCCTAGCAAACAAGGAGTTCAAAGAGATCTGCTCCCTATTGTAGAAGGAAGTAGTATCAGCACAAAATATGGTCAAGTAAATACAGACCATGTGTTGTTTATAGCAGCTGGAGCTTTTCATATAAGTAGTCCAAGCGATATGCTACCAGAACTTCAAGGTAGATTTCCTCTAAGAGTTGAGCTTGAGGCTCTTGATGAGAGTGCTTTGTATAAGATATTAACAAATACCAAAAATTCACTTCTAACTCAATATGAAGCTATGTTAGGAGTTGAGGGGGTTAAGCTCGTATTTGAAGATGGTGCTATAAAGGCATTTGCTTCATTGAGCGCAAAAGCAAATGAAAAAACAGAAGATATAGGAGCGAGGCGATTGCATACGGTTATTGAGAAAGTTTTAGAAGATATCAGTTTTGATGCCGATGAGAAAAACGGAGAAACCATAAAAATAGATAAAAAATTGGTAGAACAAAAACTTCAAGCTATCATAGAAAGTGAAGATATCACAAGGTATATTTTGTGATAATAGACACTCACACTCACTTAGATCACAAAAAATTTGACAACGATATAGATGTTGTCATCAAAGATGCTATAAATAGTGGTGTGAAAAAATTTATAATCCCGGGAGCCGACATAGACGACTTATCAAAAGCTGTAAATTTAAGTGAGCGATATGACGAAGTCTATTTTGCAGTTGGTTGTCACCCATACGATATCGATAAATATGATGAAAACAGACTGCTGCAATACATAAACCACAAAAAATGTGTAGCCGTAGGCGAGTGTGGGCTGGATTATTTTAGGTTGCCAAAAAATGACACAGAAAAAACTTCAAATATACAAAAACAAAAAGATATATTTATATCACAAATAGATATCGCAAAAAAATACGACAAACCACTCATAGTGCATATACGAGATGCATCATATGACTCCAAGGATATACTGATAAACCGCCAAGCTGGCGATGTAGGCGGAGTGTTGCACTGCTACAATGCTTCGTCTATTTTATTGGATATGGCTGAACATAACTTCTATTTTGGTATAGGTGGAGTTGTGACATTTAAAAATGCAAAAGAACTTGTAGATATATTGCCACAAATTCCAAAAAACAAATTACTAATAGAAACTGATGCTCCTTATCTGTCTCCTATGCCATATAGAGGACAAAGAAATGAGCCAAAATATTGCAAATATGTATCAAAAAATATCGCAGATATTTTAAACATAAGCGACACAAATATACAAAATATTACAACAAAAAATGCAAACAAACTTTTTGGTATTTAAACTTTTTTTTATAGTCTTTTGTTCTACTATACTTTTTGCACAAGATACAAAACCAGTATTGTCTGCCGACGATTTGCACAAAATAAAACAGTTTGATATAGATGATACTTACATAAAAGACCCAAAATTTCAACAAACATATAGAAAATTTCTAACAATGAGTAAAAATAGTTATAAAAATAGCTTAAAAAACTCTATACTTTTTTTGCCTATTATAAAAAAAATACTCAAACAAAACAATATGCCAGATGGTTTTTTGTATCTTGCTATGGCTGAGTCATATTTTGATACAAGTGCCACATCAAAAACAAAAGCTAAAGGTATATGGCAGTTTATGAAACCAACTGCCAAAAGATATGGTTTGAAAATCAATAATCAAATAGATGAACGAATGGATATAATCAAAGCGACACATGCCACAACAAAATATCTCAAATACCAAAAAAAACTTTTTGGTTCTTGGTATCTTGCGATATTGGGTTATAATTGTGGTGAGGGTAGAGTATATGAAGCCCTCACGAGAGCCGGATTGGATAGATATGTTATAAAAACAAAATCCACAACAAAAACAAAAAAATACGCAAAAACGATACGAAAATATCAAAAAGGTAAAGTTAAGTTTGGTTCTCTTTTGAAAATATATAAAAAAATTAAACCCCATACAAAAGATATACCGCTTGGTTATTTGCTAAAAATTCAAAAAAATATGCGTAGACAATACTTCCCGCAAGAAAGTAGGCGATATTTACTAAAGATACTGTCTTTGTATATCATGAGCGACAAGAGTTTTTTGCAAAATAGCAGCGAGAGCTATTTGCTAAATATAAGCACAAGCGACACTATAAAAAAATTTGTGATAAAAGGTGACATCATGCTTGAAAATATTGCGATACTTTCTGATATGAGATTAAGCAATTTGGTAAATTTAAACAAACATATCTTAAACAAAGAGGTATTTTCAGCAAAAAAAAGATATAATCTATATGTGCCATACAAAAATATAAATCAAAATTTGTTGTATTGGTTGAAAAACAAGATAATAAAAAAGGATAAAAATGAGTATTTATAGATATATAGCCATATCTTTTATGATATTGACGATAACTAACTGTTCGCAAATTCAACAATCGCACGATAGGGTAGAATCAGACCACAATGAAGGGTTTCGTATAATCAACGATGAAGATCCTAATAACAATAACGGCCAAACACAAAGCCAAGGTGGCATATCGTCAAACACAGATTGCAAACAACCATCAACACAAAGATCTTATGTGGTTCATGGCAAAAGGTATTATCCTATTGAAGTGAAAGCTGGAGATGAGTTTCATGGTATCGCTTCTTGGTATGGGCCAACATTTAATGGTAAAAAAACATCAAATGGTGAGATATACGATATGTATAAAAATACAGCAGCTAGCAAAACTTTGCCTATGAATACTATGGTAAAAGTTTTAAACAAATCAAACAATAAAACCGTTGTGGTGCGTATCAATGATAGGGGGCCATTTGTAACCGGTAGGATAATCGATTTGTCAAACAAAGCAGCGAGAACTATAGCTATGCACAACAAAGGCATAGCAGATGTCAAAGTTGTAGTCATAAGCGCACCTGATATTTGTGGCAACAAAACTCCTGTAACTATTCCAGATGACAAACAATATGAAGATATATCAATACCAACACAACCAACGAACAACTCTACAAGCATATATGTGGTGCAAATAGCGTCATTTTTAAATTATGATAAAGCAATTAAGTATAAAAACAAAGCACAAAGCAATGTTAGTGATTATGAGACAAAAATAGTATCTAAAGAGATAGATGGTCAAGTGTATAACAGAGTGATATTCACTGGTTTTGGTAGCGAAGATGAAGCAAGACGATTTAAAGAAAACCAATACCCAGATGGTTTGGTAATTCAAAATCAATAAGGAGATAATAAGTGGTTAAGCTAAACAGAGAAACAAAAGAGACAACAATATCATGCGAAGTAAATATACACGATGACAAACAAGCTTGCATAGATACAGGTATAGGATTTTTTGATCATATGCTTGAAACTTTGTCAAAACATAGCGGCACATATATTAGTCTCCAGTGTAAAGGAGACTTACATATAGATGCACATCATACAGTTGAAGATTGTGCTATAGTTTTGGGTCAAGCTATAGCACAAGAGATACACCCGATATCAAGTATCAGACGATTTGCTACATCTACTGTGGTTATGGACGAAGCTAGCTCAACAACAAATGTGGATATATCAAATAGGGCATTTTTAGTGTATGACATAGGTGAAGCTACAGGAAAAGTTGGACAATTAGACATAGAACTTGTAGAAGAGTTTTTTAATAGTTTTATAACAAATAGCAAAATAACCGCTCACATCATGAACAATAGAGGAAAAAATAAACATCATATCGTAGAATCTATGTTTAAGTCATTTGCTATCGCTTTCAAAACTGCTTTAGAAAAAAATGACAGTGGTAGTGTGCCTAGCACCAAAGGTGTATTATAATGATAAAACTGATTGTTTTAGATGTAGATGGCACCATGACAAATGGGCAAATCATATACGATGAAACAGGCAATGAAACAAAAAGTTTCAACGTCAAAGATGGTCTCGCAATCGCCGTATGGACAAAAATTTTAAATAAAAAATGCGCTATAATTACTGGCAGAATATCAAAAATAGTTCAAAAAAGAGCAAAAGAGCTAAATATAACTTATACTCATCAAGGCGTGAAAGACAAACTAAAGCTACTCCAAGAGATATGTGCTACAGAAAATATAAAGTTAGATGAGGTTGCGGCTATTGGCGATGATTTAAATGACTTATCAATGCTAAAGGCAGTTGGCATATCCTATGCTCCAAAAGATGCAGCTAAACAGATAAAAAAAATTGCTACAAAAACTACAAAAAAATCTGGAGGAGATGGAGCTGTGCGAGAGATGATTGAGCATATTTTAAAACAAGAGAATAGTTTTCATAAGTTTATAGATATATGGTAGTTGATAAATTTTTTTATGTGTTGGTTGTGGTTGTTTTTGCTTTAATCTTCATATCAACAAACACAACAATAAAGCAGATAAAAAAACAGGACAACCCGCTTATGATAGTAGAAAATTTTGTATTGAATAGACACGACAACAATAACACAGGCGATGAAATAGCTGGGAAAAAATACACGAAATATTTAAAATATGAGTATTTTGAAAATGTTATATTAAATATAAAATATGAAAATAAATACACGAAAATAGCTACTAACAAAATAAAAAAAACAGAAAATATATTATCGCTTGAAGATAATATAATATTTGAAAATCAAGATATACAATTCAAAACAAATAAGCTAAAATATGATACAAATAAAACTATAGCACAAACAGATGATAAATACAACGCTGTTTATGGTGGATTGCATATAAGTGGTGAAAAATTATATGTGGATATCAAACAAAAGATTATAAAATCAAATAAAATTACGATGACACAAGGAGATTAGATGAGATTTATACTTTTGCTTATTGTAGCACTGTGTTCTTTTGCGGCACAACTCAATAAAGAAAATATCAAAGTGCAAGCTACGAGTTTCTATGCAAGCGATGCAAAAAACATAATCAAATTAGATGGCAATGTCAAACTTGACATGGGAGACGACTATCTAACTGCAAAAAAATTATTGATAAAACTAAAAGTTATAAACAATAGAAAAACCCCAGTGAAATTTGAGGCTACTGGTGGGGTAAAACTAAATATCAAAACAAAATCCAAAGAGTTTTTGTGCCAAGGTGATAAAATATTGTTTAAGCCTATTGATGATGTATATGTCATAACAGGAGATGGTTTTGTGCATGATATAACAGAACAAAAAGAACTCCACGGAGAGAAAATAATCATAGATGTAGTTAAAGGCGAAGCAACCATAGTTGGAACTAAAAATAAACCTGTCAAGTTTATAATGAAGTTTGATACAAAAAAATAAATTATGAACTTAACTCAAGCAGTATTTATAAAATCCGCACAAACTTATCTCGATAGTCCTCCTATGAATTTGAGCGAGGTTGTATTTATGGGTAGAAGCAATGTGGGTAAAAGCTCCTTGCTTAACTCTTTGACAAAGCGTAAAAATTTAGCTAAATCATCGCAAACACCTGGAAAAACAAAGTTGATAAATTTTTTTGATATCAACTATCAAAATAAACTAAAAGAGAATTTTTTGTGTAGTTTTGTGGATCTACCGGGGTTTGGATATGCAAAAGTATCAAAATCACAAAAACAAAATTGGAGTGAAAATCTCACTAATTTTGTAGAAAAAAGACAAACAATACGAGTATTTGTGCGTCTTATAGATAGCAGGCATGATGATATAATTTTAGATCATCAAGTTGAGCAGTTTTTAAGCAATATAAAAAAACCAGACCAAATAGTGATATGTTGTTATACCAAAATAGATAAACTTAAAAAAACTCATCTACAAAAACTAAAACAAAAAAATCAGAATGCAACATTTGTATCAAATACAAAAAATATTGGTATAGATATATTAAACGATAAAATTACAAAATTTTTATTTGTTGATAGTAGTCAATAATAGTGAAAATAGAATATTTTAAACCGACAGTCAAAGATATAAAAACTATGCAAGGACTTGTGTCAAGTTATGTCAAAGATGGAACAATACTACATAGAACAGATGATGAGATAGCTACAACAATAAGGTCATACACCTGCGCAAAAGCAGGGCGAAGTATCGTAGGATTTGTGGCAACACATATACATAGTATCGCTTTGGCAGAGATTAGAAGTTTAATCGTGAAAAAAAGTTTTCAAAGCAAAGGTATAGGCAAAAAATTAGTGCAAATGTCTTTAGAAGAAGCAGAAAATTATAAAATCTCAAGAGTTTTAAGCCTAACATATAAAAAAGAGTTTTTTGAAAAATTGAACTTCAAAATCATAGAAAAAGAGAAAATACCAGAACATAAAATATGGGCTGATTGTATAAGGTGTAAACATTTTCCTATATGTGATGAGATAGCTTTGGAGTATGAAATTAAAAGTAAATGTCATGCTAATAACTAAAAATAAATTTATAAGAAAAAAAAGTTTTGATATCGTAGCAATAGGTGCTTTAATAATAGCTATGATTGTGTGGGCAAGTTCATTTATAGCTATAAAAGCTACTTTGCCATCAATTGAGCCTATGAGTATAATCTTTGGGCGTATGTTTGTTGCTAGTTTGTGTTTTGTTTATTTTATAAAAAGTTTTAAGAAATTTAATTTTACAAAAAAAGATGTCAAATTTATAATGTTGATGGTTTTGTTTGAGCCTTGTTTGTATTTTATCTTTGAAGCACAAGCAATTTTATATACAACAGCAGGACAAGCTGGCATGATGACTTCTATGATGCCACTAATCACGGCAATTGGGGCAGGCATATTTCTAAAAGAGTTTATATCAAAAAAGCTTATTCTTGGTTCTGTCATAGCTATGGCAGGCGCATTGTGGTTGAGTTTGTCATCTATTGGCACCGAATATGCAACAAACCCAATACTTGGTAATAGTCTGGAGTTTATGGCTATGGTATGTGGAGCTGGATATGCTATAACTATAAGGTATCTATCTAAAAAGTTTTCTGCTTTGTTTTTGACAGCTATTCAATCTTTTGCTGGTTTTTTCTTTTTTATGCCGTTTGCTATATGGGAATATAATACAGTTATGATGAATTTCAATTTAAATGCTATATTGTGGGTTGTATATCTTGGAGTTGTGGTAACTTTGGGTGGATATGGATTGTTTAATTTTTCTTTAGGTCGTATGGAAGTTAGCAAGGCTGGTATGTTTATAAATCTAATTCCAATATTTACTATTGTTTTAGCATTTTTAGTTCTTGGAGAAACTTTGGCTTATATACAAATGGTAGCATCTGTTGTAATACTTTTTGGAGTGCTAATAACTCAAATACCTATGAGCAAAATAAAATTGATATTTTCCTAACCAATAAAAACTAATATCATATGGGCAATTTAGTGAACAAAAAAAGTAGCAATAGCAACATAATTTTTTACTGTGGACGTCTCATACTGATGGTTTGTTTGGTGCAGCACATCTTGAGACTATTGTGATCTTTTTAGATAGATACCAATAATAAACAAAAACAAATAACGATATAGTTGCAACTTGGATTAAAGTGGTTTCAGTAGCACCTGATACTAACGCTTCTGGGCTTAATAAAAATAAATCTTCTATAATAATGGCACCAACAAAAAATGGCAAAAACATAGCTAAAATTCTAATGACAGCTGGCAAACCTAAACATATAAACCTTATCATAAACTCTTTGTTGTCTCCTTGTGAGTTGATTTTATAACAATAATACACACCAAATACACTCATAGCTAAAATCAAAATAGATTGCAAAGTGTCATAATTGTTATATGGCAAACCTACATAAAGAAATGGATCGCTACACAAGAGTGTAAATATGGTAAATAAAAGTAGATACTTAAACTGTTCTTTTTGAGATACTTTTTTTTGTCTAAAATCATCGACGAGTTTGTCTATTTTCCATAAATACATAAATATTCCTTTTTTTAATTATAGCAAAAAAAAATAAATTAGTTTAATTTGTCAAGAATTTTAGCTATATTAAACTAAATTTAGATATAATAATCAAAAAAGGATATTTATGCCAATAGACAATGATTATTTTAAAAACAAACAACAAAACAACAGCGGTGGGGGATACCAGCCACCATTTAAGCCGCCAGAGTTTTTCAACAAATTCTCCAGCCTAGGAGGGGCTGGTTATGTGATAATAGGCTTGATAGTTTTGCTTATATTTGCAAAACCATTTGTGATAATAGAATCAGGCGAAGTTGGTATCAAAGTGACTACTGGTAAATACCAACCGCAGCCTCTAACTCCTGGGTTTCATATATATATGCCTGTAGTTCAAAAAGTTATCACCGTAGATACAAAAGTTCGTTTGATAAACTACAAAGAAGTAGAAGAGCAAACTACCAGCAACAGCGGTATCAAAACATATCGTGCCATAAATATACTAGATGCCAGAGGTTTGCCCGTGTCTATCGAACTAACCGTTCAATACAAGCTTGATCCACATAAAGCTCCTAATACCATAGCCAATTGGGGATTATCTTGGGAAGAGAAAATCGTAAATCCAGTAGTGAGAAATATAGTGAGAAATGTAGTAGGTAGATTTAATGCAGAAGCTCTACCAGTAAAAAGAAATGAGATAGCAGTGCTAATAGAAGACGGAATACGAGCTAAAATAGAAGCAAATGCCGACAAACCAGTGACTATAGAGTCAGTACAGCTTCGTGAGATTATGCTACCAACTAAGATCAAAGAACAGATAGAAAAAGTGCAAATAGCAAATCAAGAAGCAGAAAGAGTGAAATATGAAGTCCAACGAGCCAAACAAGAAGCAGAAAAAAAAGCTGCTCTGGCTGAAGGTGAAGCAAACAAAAATCGTATAGAAGCACAAGGACGAGCAGATGCCGTGGCGATAGAAGCACAAGCACAAGCCAAAGCAAATATACTTATAGCAAACTCATTGACACCAAAACTTCTACATATGCAGCAAATAGCGGTGCAAGGTAAATTTAACGAAGCATTAAAAACAAATAAAGATGCTAAGATATTTCTAACCCCTGGTGGAAGCACACCAAATATATGGGTAGATAGCAAAAGTAACAAACAAAACACAGTATTAACTCAATAAAGGAGAAAGTTATGAATAAAAAAAATTTACTAATTATAAGCACTATTGTGCTTATAATATATATAGCATTGTGTGTATATAACGAATGTGGAATAAAGAAGCAACAACCTATTGCAAAAGAGACTATACAAGAGGTTGTAGATGAGGTGTTTAAAGAGATAAACCAACAAGACAAAACTAAAGTCAAACCAAAGATAGATTATTTGAGTATCTTAAATAAAAAATCAATAAATTTTAAATCAAACTCATACCAAACAGATGATATATCTGCTTTAGATGATATTGTTGATATTTTGAAAAAAGATGAAAAGATAAAACTTACAATAATAGGACACACTGACAACAAAGGAGATAAAAAATATAACAACACTCTTGGTGCAAAAAGGGCAAATAGTATAAAAAACTATTTTGTAAACAATGGTATAGCAAAAAACAGATTGACAACTATAAGCGAAGGTGATATATCGCCAATAGCAAAAAACGACACAGATGAAAACAAAGCCAAAAATAGGCGAGTAGAATTTAAAGGAGAATTAAAATGACACAGTTAGCAATAGACATAGCTATTTGTTTGATAATAGCAGCAATAATAGGGGCAGTTATAGGTTTTCTTATAGCAAAAATATTTTTTTGTGGTGATGAGAAAATCACAGATGAGCACAAACCACATCTTATAGATAAGCCAACCGAGCCAAAGGATGACTTAAAATATATTTCTGGCATAGGCACTAACATAGAAAAAACCTTAAACGAAAATGGTATATATTATTTTGACCAAATAGCATCTTGGAGCAAGAAAAATATATTGTGGATAGATGAATATCTTAAGGTGTTCAAAGGTCGCGCACAAAGAGACAATTGGGTAAGACAGGCAAAAATTTTAAATGAAGGAAAAGATACTCCATTTAGCCTAAAAGTCAAAAAAGGCGATATTGCAGAATATGAATAATAGTGTATTTAATTTGTCAACAAGAAAACAAATAATACCATATCTTTTATGAGATAAGTATGTCTATAAAACAAAGTAAAACTTGGAAAATGGGAGACAACATAGATACAGATATTATCATCGCCGCAAGATACCTAAGTAGTAGCGATCCAGAACACTTAAAAAAATATGTATTTGAAGATATGGATAGCTCTCTTGCGGCATCAATAAGTATCGGCGATGTAATAGTAGCTGGCGAAAATTTTGGCTGTGGAAGTAGCCGCGAACATGCACCAATAGCTCTAAAAGCTGCTGGTATCAAGGCGGTCATAGCTAAATCATTTGCTAGGATATTTTATAGAAACTCATTTAATATGGGTTTGCCTATATATGAATTATCACACACACAAGAGATAAATGAAGCTGATATGTTGTCTATAGATGAGATAAAAGGCACAATAAAAAATACAACAAACCAAAAAATATATAATTTTAAACCTATACCAAAATTTATGTGCGAATTAGTAAAATGTGGCGGGCTTATGAATATGGCGAAAAAAGAGATATCTATTTGTTAAATTTAAAACGGATATGAAAAGATTTTTAAGATACGCTTAACTACTGTGTTTTATAAATTGATCATACATCATGATAGCATGATTTTGAACCAATAGTCTCTCTTTTAAAATACATTCACCATCTTTTTCTATCTTGTATATTTGATTGTGTCTTGTATAACCACCCCAAAACTGTGTTTGATGATATGGTTTCGTTCCTCTATGTTGTATGTAGAGGATAGTTTGCGTGAGCACAAAAGTTCACCATTTAGATATGTGTCGTCCAGCCAAAGTTTAAGCTGAAAAGATTTATCTGTGTTGTTTTTGACTTGAAAATCGATATAGTTATACGACAAAGTAGCTCCTGCTCAAAATGGAACTTTTCTGTCTATATCTGGAAATACATCAAAACTATGCCTAAATCTTTGGGTGATATCAAGCGGACTGTGGGCAAATATCCAAAATATCAAGTTTCCAAGCTGACAAAGACCACCACCGATACCTGTATCTATCTTGCCTTGATTTAAAACAAGTCCTGTAAGATAACCTTTGTTTTTTGTAGGCCTACCTACAAGCTTCCAAAAAGACAAAGTTTGGTTGGGTTCTATGATGATATTGTTTATCTTTTGTATCGCCAGCGATAGATTTGTCCTTTTGTTTTCTTGTAGACATATATCAACATCTTTGAGCTTTCGCAAGATAATTGATCTGTGAGTGGCTATGACAAAGCCATCAAATTTTTTATTTATTTTGCCCACGAACTTTTTGAAAATAACCTGCTAATCTTTCTTTTGAGTATAAAATACTCTTTGCCAAGTATTTGTCTCAGATACGACCTATGCTTTGGTTTTTTTGTATTATATATCATCGCCTTCTCTCACATAACTACCGAGAAATTTTATCTCCTCTTTGTATGCGTGGAATATCTTTTTGATGTTTATCTCATCTTTGTGGGCATTGAACTCTATGAAAAATGTGGAAATGCCTCCTACTGTGTGTGATTTGATCTTGGTTAGATTTACACCTATTTTTTCAAAACTGTTTAGAAACTCCACCAAAGCACCAGCTTTGTTTTGAAGATGAGCTACAATAGATGTTTTGTCGTCTCCACTCATACCATTTTCAAAATCCGACACTATCAAAAACCTAGTGCGGTTGTCGCCTTTGTCTTCGATATTTTCAAACAGTATAGGCAAGTTGTATAACTTTGCACCAACATGTGAGCATATGGCGGCAGAATATTTTTCGCCCACTGCGAGTTTGGCAGCCTTTGCTGTGCTCTCTACTGGTATGAGTTCGACTTCATCTAACCCCAAATCCACTATAAACTCTCGACACTGTTCGATAGCTATATCTTTTGAGTAAATCCGCCGTATATCTTTGATGTTGTCGACAGTTGAAGCTAATGTATGATGAATATCGACCATCACTTCTGCTATGATCTTGACATCGTATTTGCTAAAGCAAGTTATTGTTTCGCTGACTATTCCGTTGCTACTATTTTCTATAGGCACGACACCGTATTTTGCTTTTTTGTTTGATACCTCTCTAAATACACCAGTGATAGTGCTAATAGGCAGATACGAACTCATAGCACCAAACCTGCTCTCGGCTGCTTGGTGGGTGAAGCTACCAAGAGGACCCAAATATGCAATATTTTCAGGAAGTTCTAAGTTGCGACTTATCGCAAAAACTTCTAAAAATATAGCTTCTATTGCTGATCTGTCTAATATACCATGGGATTGTTTGTGAAGTCTATCTATGATATCTCGTTCTCTATCTGGTCGATATATAGATCCTCCACTTTTTGCCTTTAGTTCTCCTACTTGTTTTACTAGCTCCATTCTTTCATTTAATAGTTTTAAAACTTTGTTGTCTATCTTATCAAGATTGTCTCGCAAACTTTTTAGTCCTGCTTCATTCATATTTTTCTCCTTGCCATAATATATTTGCCACCATCACTCCTATACTGTATCTTTTGATTCTTTTGTCATAATCTATCAAACTTTCGCCATATCCATTAAAGTATCTGAAAAAATAATTATAATTGTCATTGATAGACGGCAAAATTATGTCAAGTATTATAGAACCTTTATCTTTTTTGAAATCTAAAATATCGTTTTGATATGTTAAAGTATTTTTAAATCTTTTGTATTTGAAGCCTACAAATATCTTTTGATTGCCGATATAATCTGTCAATAGTGGGTTGTCATCGTCTCTTGTATTGTTTATGTCATTTTCATATGGTTCGTCCCATCTGCTCCAAGCATTGAAGCCATAGAAAAATTTATCTGCTTCAAAAAGCATAAAGATATCTGTTTTGTTCCAGCTTCTTGATTTTGGCGATGATTCGCCATTTGATTGATGAATAGCAGAGACTCTAAGAGTTTTTAAACCATATCTATTTTTGTTTATTTTGTCTGTTTGCCAAAAAACTTCTGGTTGGTAGTTCGTCTCCCTAAAAGGCGATGAATCGTCTTTGTCATATACTTGCCAATATGAGTTTTGGGTATAAGCTACAAATATATCGCCTTTGGAGTTGAATATGTTGTTGAATATTGGAACTTTGATGCTAACTTGAAACTGTGCTTCGTTTTTGTCTCTTGGGGTGGATGTAGTATTGTTCTCGTTTGTAGTTTTGTATAGTTTTGTTGGTGTATATCCAGCAAATAAAATGTAGTTTGAGTAGTGTCCCATAAGATTGTATTTATGTTTGTTTTTATCTATCTTGCTGTCAAGTTTCCATTGCAAGTTGTTTATATACTTTTGTAGTGTTTTTATGGTTTGACTACTATTGTCGTCTGCTTGCATATTTTGATACAATATAAAAACTATAAAGATATATTTGGTTATATTTTTAATTTATAAACCTTTACAAATGGATGATAAACAACTAATTCAAATAGATCTTTGTTATAATTGTCCAGCACATATAGTTGAAAATATGTAGAGTTGTATTTCTCTTCATCTATGATGATAAATTTGTTTTGATTTTGCATAAATATTATACTTAAATCACCGTCATCGTGTGCTAATTGGATGTTTTTTTCCATTTTTGAGTTGCTTGTATAGTTTGTAGTTACATATCTTTTGACCTTAAATTTGTTATTTTTGCCTACTGTTATCACTCCTGTAGCTTTGTCCAGCATCATATTGTTATCAAAGATTATTGCTTCTTTGTTTTGTTTATATTGAGCTGGATAATAATAAAAACCAGCTGTTTTTTGTGCTCCTGTCATGAGGTCGATATTTGAAAATCTTTCAATAACCGGGTAGATGTCCAGCATCCTAAATGGTAGATATAGATACACATCGTTTGTCATCTTTGGCAAAGAGATATCTGTGCTTAAGCTATATAAAAAATCATTTGTATCACTAAAGCCATAATCAGTAGTCATATTTGCTATGCGTGAGCTATTTGTTCTGTTTTTATCTGGTTTGCCCATGAGAGAATTTTTTATTCTGTTTGCATTTTCTTCAATATATTTAGCCTCTAATCTTATCATCTTAGCTGCCACATTTTGTGGTTTTGTTAAAAAATAGCTTGTTGGAAAATTATCGCTTCCAGAGTGTGCGCCACCATCTATAAATGTGTGTGCGTCTGTGTAGTATCTAATAGGATAACCATAATCCCACCATCCTACAACATAATCATCTTTTGAAACTATTGATTTGAGTTTGTTTAGTGTAGCTACCTCATCTTTATAAAACACAGTTGATGCATTGTAATTGTATGCATGCGATATATTTGGATATAGAGCCAATAAAGTTAATACTATTATAGATACAATTCTAATTCTGATATCATCTATAGTATTTGTGAGTTGTATTATCAAATAAGCGATACCCATAGCAAAAACAGGCACAGCATATATGGTAAACCTAAGCCCTCCATAAATAGCTAAAAACCCAAGTCCTATCATAGGAATTGCTATAATCATACTTTTTTTATTTATTGATAACCAAATATAACCAGCGATACTAAGAAAAAATGTGATGGTATGTCCGCTAATTCTGTTTGCAAATGTTTCAAATGGTATATGTTGTGCTTCGCTTATAGTTTGTATAACGGCAAAAAAATGTAAATCTAATATATTTTGGGCAATTATGGCTTTTCTTTGGAAAATATAGGTATCAAGTAGGCTTATAATAGGATTTAAGCCTCCAGTAGCAAAAAATAGTGCTATAGAAAACCCCAGTATATAATAGATATACTTTCTAAATATATCTTTTTTAAAGTGTAAAAATACCAATAATACACCCATCAAAGAAGCTCTATAAATCATATCTATGTTTAGTGTGGACAATAGCATAAATATTATCAAAGCAAAATTATAAAAGTTATCCCTTTTCTTGAACCATGTATAGAATGTAAACACCGCCAGAAGACATATAAATGCAATCTCTAGCGAGTATGACTGAGGATACCACCAGCGATATAGTATCGTCTCTATGGCTATGAACAGTATATATCTGTCGTGTTTAGTGGCAATAGCACCTATAAGTGACCACAACAAAAGTGTAGGAAATACGATATTTAACAGGTCAGTATCATAATACCCTACCATAGTCCTGTTATAATAACTCCAAGCAACCGAGCCCACCAAGGCTGCTATAAAACCAAATGTTAAACTTCCATATGCCAAACCTATAAGCACCAGCGGTATAACTAAAAGTGATGCAAAAAAAGCAGACATATAAAACATAATCTCATCTAAAGTAAATGGCAAAATTTTATACAATACAGCTGTAAGTTGCGATAATGCTTGTGTCGTAGGAGAACGATATGCTTGTGCTTCTATGTGGTTTGTTTCTTTTATGATATCTCTTGCGCCTTCAGCAAAATAGTAGCCATCGGTTGTAGTAAGCATAAATGTGCCATCGTATCTAAATTGTTGAGTATCACTAAACTTATAAACCCATATCATACGCACTGCTACAGAAAATATAAATGCCACAAGTATCAGTGCTGTTGCTTGCAATGCTTTGTTATGCTTTATCATTTGTATCCTTTAAACTTTTTGTTGCAAACTCTATAGCTTTAGTTTTTGCTATTTGTATATATTTTATCTCTTTTGCTCCGCCTTGTGCGAAACTCTCTTTGCCGCCACCACTGCCACCTATCTCCTTGCATACCTCTTTTATCCAACTATTTGAGTTTAAGTTTGCATTTTTTGTAGCACAACAAAATTTAATCGTATTGTTTTCAATTTTCAATAAAAATATAGCTATTTTATTGTATTTTATTTTTTGTTCATCTATCATGTCTTTAATATCGCTACCATCTACAATATCAACTATTATTTTGATATCATTTATAGTTAGAACATCATACTCTATCTTATGTTTATCTTTTTTCTCGCTATTTTTTAACTGCTTCATGTGGTCTATTAGTTTTGTTGTTTTGGTTATTATATCTTTTGTTTTTAAAATATGTTCTAATTTTTTTATTTTATTTATGTTTTCATCGTTGAAGCTTTTTGCTTTTTTGCCACACACAGCTTCTATTCGTCTAACTCCAGCACTAACACTGCTTTGTTTAGTTATGAAAAATGACCCAATATGAGATGTATTTGCGACATGCACCCCTCCACAAAACTCAATACTTTTATATTCAAAACTAACTACTCTAACCACATCGCCATACTTTTCGCCAAATATCGATGTAGCTCCTGTTTTTTTTGCTTGTTTTATAGGCAACACTTGTGTTTGACAATCGATACTTTTATATATTAGTTCATTTACTTTTTTTTCAATTGTTTCTAAATCTTCGCTATCTACGGGTTTAGCATAAGTAAAATCAAACCTAAGTTTTTCGTGATCGTTATAACTACCAGCTTGTGTAACACTATCCCCCAACACCTCTTTTAGTGAAGCTTGGAGTAGATGTGTGGCGCTATGGTGTTTGCTTGTTTCTGCTATATTAGTATCGATTAGTTTTGCTTTGTCATTTGTATTTATGACTATATTGCTTGTTTTTATTTTAGAGATATTTATACCAAAGAATTCGTTTGTATCAATCACATTTATGACAGTATCGTTTACGGTCATTTGCCCCGTGCTACCAACTTGACCACCACTATTTGCATAAAATGGAGTTTTGTCAAACATTATCCAATATTCATTTTTGTTTTTTGTGTCTGTCACAATTTTGAAATCATGATCCAATATCGCTAATATCTTGCTATTAGTTTCGTTTGTGTCATAGCCTACGAAATTATTTTTTCCATGCTTCTCAATTAACACTATAAAATCACCAGTTTTATTTTCGTCTCCACTACCTTTCCAAGAAGCTTTGGCTTTTGTTTTTTGTTCTTTCATAGCATTGTCAAAACTTTTTTTATCCAATGCAATATCGTGTTCTTTTAACATATCTTCTGTCAAATCAAGAGGAAAACCATATGTATCGTATAGTTTAAAAGCTATCGCACCATCAAACATATCGTCTGTGGTGTTATCTAACTCATCTTGAAATAGTTTCATACCATTTTTGATAGTTTTGAAAAATCTTAACTCTTCTTGAAATATCTGCTCTTTTATATATGACTTTTTGATTTGCAAAAATTCATAATCATCTTTCATAATTTTAACCAAACTATCTACAACTTCACCTACAAATGGCTCTCTCAGACCCAACAAATAGCCATGTCTTATGGCTCGTCTTAAGATACGACGAAGCACATATCCTCTGCCATCATTGTCAAAAAGCACACCATCACAAAGCATAAATGACACTGCTTTAGTATGGTCTGCTATGACACGAAAGCTTGATATATTTTTTTTGGTAATTTTTGTATTTGATATCTTTTTTATAGTCTCTATCAAGGGAGTAAATAAACTTGTATCAAAATTGTTATTAACTCCTTCTTTGATAGCAACAACCCTTTCCAAACCCATACCAGTATCGATAGATGGCTTAGGCAAGGCGGTCATATTGCCTCTTTTGTCTCTTTCAAACTGCATAAACACCAAGTTCCAAATCTCTAAAAATCTATCACCATCGCCACCTAAATAATCCTCTTTGGTATCAAAAAACTCTTCGCCTTGATCAAAAAATATCTCACTACAAGGACCACAAGCTCCTGTATCGCCCATAGACCAGAAGTTGTCTTTGTCTCCTATCTTTTTGATACGGTCTGTGCTAATATGTTTTTGCCATAGTTTATATGCTTCGTCATCGTTTTCATGCACAGTTACCCATAGTTTATCAACCGGTAGTTTCAAAACTTTTGTGATAAACTCCCAAGCATACGATATCGCTTCTTGCTTAAAATAGTCACCAAAAGAAAAGTTCCCAAGCATCTCAAACAAGGTATGATGCCTACTTGTAAAACCTACATTTTCGAGGTCATTGTGTTTGCCTCCTGCTCGTAAACACAGCTGACAACTCACTGCTCTTTTGTTTGTGGGCGGCTTGATTTTGCCTGTAAATATGTCTTTGAACTGAACCATACCTGCATTTGTAAACATAAGCGTGGGGTCATCTGGTACAAGCGAAGAGCTTGGCAATATTGTATGATGTTTTGATTTAAAAAAATTTAAAAATTGTTTTTTTATGTTCATTTGATTCCCTTATAAAAATTAATTTTACCAAAAAAATATAAAATTTGATAAACTTGGGTTATTTTATGTTTATTAGATACAATACTCCTATGAAAAAAATTATCTTATTTATGATTGCGATATTGTTTGTGCCCGTTGTTCTGCTATCGGTTGATCTTGAAAAATATGCAGTAAAAAATATCATACATCCCGGAGACAAGGTTAAAGTTCAATCTTGCAATCTTGATGGTTGGTGTAAGGTTGAAGATAAACCATTTTATATAAATGGCTCTTATTTTGTAGCTGAATATGATAGATTTTATGTCATGAATGACGACACTCAAGATCATACTCATTTTTATGAAAAAAAGCTCACTACAGATGGTGAGATTACTTATGATATATCAAGAAGAGTCGATGAAACTTTGATTATATTTCAAGATGATATCATAGTAGCAGAATTTTGTGATAGTTATGGGTGGTGTAAGGTTTTGGACAAAACTTCATATATAAAATTGTCAGAATTTGACACAATTGATTCAAACAATTTTAAAAGTTTAAAACTAAAAGAAAATATTACTCATGCACATTATTATACAAAACAAACAAACACAGTAGAAAAATTTGATACATACGATATGATAGTATCAATCACAGGTGAGCATGATTTGGTCATAGTAGAAGAGTGCGACTGCAACGACACAACACAACAAGAGTTCATAGATAATGAAAAACTCAATGAGTTGTTAAATGAAGATGAGCTTTACAGCGACCCAAATATACTAGGAGAATATTATTTTGTGTATATGGGTCTTGGAGCTTCAAAATACTCTATCAAAAATGAAGCACAAAATACTGTCGTATATGAAGATAGTTTAGACCAATATACAACAACAGGTGAAATTGGATTTGGGGTAGTTCATGGTGTTTCTACTTTTTCAACTTTAAGTTTAAACAAGTCACTTAATCTAAAAAGGGCTACCGTAACAGACCTGCTTTATTCGTATAACTACAAATTCACAAAACCAATAGATGCAAAACCATATATAGGTATAGTTATAGGTATGAGTGATTTGGTGTGGAATGAAAAACCAAACACAACAAATATAAATAGCGGCGTGAAAGCTACAGGCTTTGCGGTTGGAGCACAAGTAGGATTAGATAGTAAGTTTATAAATTCGACTAGCATATACACAAGATTGAGATATATCATAAAAGATTTAAACACAGAAATTGGCGATGAAAAACTCACACATCAAAGTGAGCTTGGTTTATCTGTCGGGTTTAGAATACATTTTTAAGGGACAATATGGCAAGATATAAAATAGTTGCAGGCACTGCGAGTTTAAAATTCGCAAATGATGTAGCAACGATTTTGAACAAAAAAGTAGAAGATGTCAAAATAGGCACATTTAGTGATGGCGAAATAGATGTAAATATCATAAATTCAGTGCGTGGAGATGACATATTTATCATCCAAAGCACCTGTAGCCCGACAAATGACAATCTTATGGAACTTTTGATACTCGTAGATGCATTTAAGCGAAGTAGCGCAGGAGAGATAACTGTGGTGCTACCGTATTTTGGATATGCCAGACAAGATAGAAAAGCAGCACCGCGTGTGCCAATTACTGCTAAACTTGTAGCTGATATGATAGAAAAATCAGGAGTAGATAGAGTAGTCACTATAGACTTACATGCCGCACAAATACAAGGATTTTTCAACATACCGGTAGATCATTTGTTGGGTTCTATGGTGTTTGTAAATTATATCAAAAATTTGAACCTAAAAAACCCTATCATAGCATCGCCAGATGTAGGAGGAGTAGCGAGAGCTAGGACATATGCCAAAGCTTTGAACTATGATCTTGTAATAGTAGATAAAAATAGAGACAAAAAAAACAAAAGTGAAGTTATGAATATCATAGGCGATATCAAAAACAAAGATATAATCATGGTAGATGATATAGTTGATACAGCAGGAACTCTTACAAATGCCGCTTTAGCACTAAAAAAAGATGGAGCAAATAGTGTCTTAGCATGTTGCACTCACGGAGTGTTGAGTGGTCCTGCATTGGATAGGCTCGAAAATAGTAGTTTGGATAGATTAGCCATAACCGACACTATACCACTATCAAAACCACATGACAAAATAGTAGTGTTAAGTGCTACAAATATCATAGCTCAAACTATAGATAAAATATACAATAAAGAATCAATCAATACAATGTTTGACAACATATAAGGATAAACAATGGAGTTTTTAAACACAAAAAATGCACCTCAGGCCATAGGGCCGTATTCTCAAGCTATCAAGCACAATGGTTTATTATACAGTTCAGGACAAATAGCACTCGACAGACATGGGCAAATGTGTGACGATGATATAAAATTACAAACTAAACAAGTCCTTGATAATATCAAAGTGATATTAGAAGATAATGAATGCAACATAGACGATGTCATCAAAACTACAATATATCTAAATGATATGAAGGATTTTGGAGTGGTTAATGTCATATATGCCGACTTTTTTGGTGACCACAAACCAGTGCGAAGCACAGTTGCAGTGCAAACCTTGCCTAAAAATGCACTTATAGAGATAGATATAATAGCTAAGGCGTCTGATTATCATTGATACACCATCAAGAAGTATAGATTACCTAATAGTATATATAAATTTATAAAGTTTAGATACAATAACAAAAAATACAAAACATATTTATGAAAAGGTTTGTCTTGAAAAATATAAATATCAGAAACTTTGAAACCACAAGGCTGAAAGACCCAAAATATATAAAACCATTGTCTATAAAATACGAACAAAATGGCGTAGCTAAAATCTGGGAGACAGTGCGAAGTTTTGATAGTGTGTCTGTGTTGTTGTATCATAAAGATTTTGATGCATATCTTGTAGTCAAACAGTTTAGACCACCAGTTTATTTGACAGATGATAAGTTTAGTTTCACATATGAGTTGTGTGCCGGTATATTGGACAAAAATAAACCGATAAACCAAATAGCTAAAGAAGAGATATATGAAGAGTGCGGATACAGTGTGAATATAAATAAAATAAATAAAATAAACACATTTTTTTCAAATGTTGGAGTTAGTGGCTCTAAACAACATATATATGAAGCTACTATTGATGAAAGTATGAAAAAACACAAAGGCGGAGGCATAAACGATGAATTTATAGAGCTTGAATTTATTGATAGAAAAGATGCAAAAAAGTTTATATTTGATGAAGCAAAAGCAAAAACATCTGGATTGATGTTTGCATTTTATTGGCATATGGAGGATAAATTATGAGTGAGATAGCACAAGTTATTAGAAGTCAAAGTAAAGATTTTGTCAAAATACCAAAAAGATACAATCTTACACACTACTTCAACAAAAATATAAAACAAAAAAACTATATAAAGATATTGGCAGATTTTTGCGATCAAGATGAACAAGAAGCAAAAGAGACATTAAAAAAGCTTGAAAAAAATGGCAAAATAACTTTTGGCAACTACTCTTTTGAAATTTCAAGAACAAAGTTGTCAGATATAAAGTATTATGCAAAAAATGATAACTACATATTGGACGCAGATTCAAATGAGATAAACAATGCTGACAGATAAGTTATATACTGCTTTCATGGAGGCAAACCAACTTTCTGTGAAGATGTTTCACAAATATCTAACTGTGGAGCATCTGTATTATACTATACTACAAGATAAGTTCGTAAAAAATTGTTTGATACTTCTTAGGATAGATTTCGATAATTTTATGAAACAATATATGGATTATTTGCAGTTTGATATTCCTAAATTTCATCCAACAAAAGAGAGAAATCCAGTAGCTACGACATCATTTAGTGAGCTTACAAAAAAAGTTATGGAGTATCTAAATAAAAATGATTATAACCAAGCTGACATAGAGGATATGCTTGCTATGCTTATGAACGATGACAATCTACACGGAACATATTTACTAAGAAGCGAAGGCATAGAAAGCTTCGTAATACACAACAAAACAGGTAACCCCACAGAAGAAAAAAGCAAAATAGAAACAAAAAAAGATAAAACAAAAATAAAAAAGAAAAAACAGAAAAAAAAGTCTGTTTTGAAGTTATATTGTGATGAACTTGTAGAAAAAGCAAACCAAGCAAATAATAAATTGATAGGTAGAGAAAAAGAGATAAAAAAACTACAATTAGTTTTAAATCGCAAAATCAAAAACAATCCCATACTTGTAGGAGAACCAGGAGTTGGTAAGACAGCTATAGTTCTTGAGATAGCTAAACAAATAGCAAACAACACTATAACAAATAGTATAAAAAAATCTAAAATATATTCACTAGATACTTCAAGTTTGATAGCCGGCACAAAATTTAGAGGCGAATTTGAATTACGATTTAAAAAGCTACTCAAAAAGCTACTGAAGAAAAAAAATAGTATATTATTTATAGATGAGATACACAACATAGTAGGAGCTGGAGCAGTGGGTGATAGTTCTATAGATATTGCAAATATGCTCAAACCACTACTGACCAATGGCGATATGAGGTGTATTGGCGCTACTACATATGATGAATACAGAAATATTTTCAACAGCGACAAAGCACTAAGTAGGAGATTTTCTAAGATAGATATAGACCAGCCAAATGATGAAGAGTGTGTCGCCATATTAGATGGAATAAAAACTGATTATGAAAAATACCATGATGTCAAGTTTGATGAAAAATCTATAAAATCTATTATAAAATTGTCAAATAGATATTTATATGATAGGCATTTTCCTGATGTAGCTATCGATGTGCTTGATGAGACTGCTACAAAATGCAAACTTGAAAAAACTACAAAAATAGAAAACACAGACATAAAGCAAGTTGTTTACAATATGGCAAACATACCATATGAAAAAACAGCATCAAAAAAACAGAAAAGCTTGATAAACATAAAACAAAATCTACAAAATGAAATTTTCGGCCAAGATGAAGCTATAGATAAAATAGCAGCTGCTCTTTATGTCAGTAAGTCAGGACTAAAAGATGCAAATAAACCAATAGCAAGTTTTTTGTTTACTGGCCCAACAGGGGTAGGCAAAACAGAGCTGGCTAAACAATTGGCATTGAATTTAAATATAAAATTTACAAGATTTGATATGAGTGAGTATCAACAATCACACACTTCTAGTTCTCTTATTGGTTCGCCTGCGGGATATGTAGGATACGAAAAAGGAGGGTTGCTCACCAATGCTATAAAGAAAAATCCATATACTGTTTTGTTGTTAGACGAGATAGAAAAAGCTCATAAAGATTTATTGTCTTTGCTTTTACAAGTTATGGATAGGGCAAAACTAACAGACAATAATGGCGAAGTTATAAACTTTGAGAATGTTATACTAATCATGACATCTAACATAGGCCAAAAAGAGCCAAATGTCATGGGTTTTGAAAAAGATGAAACCATAAATGAGAACAGAGCACTAAAAGAGTTTTTTTCTGCTGAGTTTAGGAATAGGATAGATGATATTGTGCCATTTTCACATATAAACAAACAATACATAGGGTTAATTGTAGATAAGTTTATCAACAATATGCAAAACAATTTAAAAGAGAAAAACATAACAATATCTATCACAAAAAAAGCAAAAGAACAAATAATAGAATTGGGATATAACAAAGACATGGGCGCTAGACCGCTTCAAAGAGTTATAAACAAGCATATAAAAGAACTTATAGGTCGCAAGATATTATTTGGCGATATAAAATATGGAGATAAACTTAAAGTTGATTTTGTCAACAAAGAGTTTAAAATAGTGTAGTGAATATACATTTTGTTGGTATTGGAGGTATAGGGTTATCTGCATTAGCAAGATTCCTAAATAATAGCGGACATAATATATCAGGAAGTGATATGCATGAAACATCGTTGACAAAACAGCTTGAAAGTGAAAATATAAAAATCACTATACCACACAATAAATCAGCAATACACAATCAAGATATATTGATATACTCAGCAGCAATAAATGACAACAACAAAGAGATACAAGAAGCAAAAAAACAATCAATAAAAATAATCTCAAGAAAAGAAGCTTTGCCTATAGTGTTGGAAAATAAAAAAAATTACTCTGTATGCGGAGCTCATGGAAAAAGCACAACAACAGCTATGCTAACAGCGATATTGCAAAGCTCTGCCTTGATAGGTGCTGTTAGCAAGGAGTTTAATTCGAATTTCAGGTATATAGGCAATACAATATGTTTTGAAGCAGATGAGAGCGACGGAAGTTTTTTGTATTCTAATCCATATTGTGCAATTGTCACAAATGTAGAACCAGAGCATATGGAGTATTATAATTATAACAAAGAGATTTTTTTTGATTCTTATAAACAGTTTTTAAGTAAAGCAACCATAAGAGTAGTCAATGCTGAAGATGAGTTCTTAAATATGAGAAATATGAAAAATTGTATCAAGTTGTATCCGAGCAAAGATATAAAAGATATAAAATACAATCTAAAAAATGGCGAACCATATACATCGTTTGTATTAAAAGACATAGGAGATTTTGAGGTTTGGGGATTTGGAAAACATATAGCTATAGATGCTTCGCTTGCTATACTCGCAGGACTAAATGAGATAGGATTAGAACAAATAAAAGAAAACTTATTAAAATATAGAGGTATCAAAAAAAGATTCGACATAGTGCAAAAAGAGAAAAATTTTGTAGTTATTGATGACTATGCCCACCACCCAACAGAGATAAAAGCTACTATAAAAGCTACTAAGATGTATTGTCTCAAAGCAAATATAAAAGATATCATTGTTATCTGGCAGCCACATAAATATAGTCGAACAAAAGATAATTTAGAAGCATTTAAAACTTGTTTCAAGGGCTGCAAGGAGCTTATAATACTGCCGGTATGGACTGTAAACGAGCCGGTTCTGAGTATAAATTTTAAAAAAGAGTTTGAGTTTTATAATCTAACTTTCGCAAAAAATATAAAAGCAAAACAAGGCAAAATAGATATTTTTGATGAGAATAAAAATTTGATAAAAACTATAACAAAATCAGCTGTATTAGCTGTAGGCGCAGGTGATATTACAAGACAAATAAGAGTATAAAAAAGCAAACAAAAAAGGTTTAATGTAAAAACTCAAGAAAATCATAACTTAGAGTGTTTGGTTTTGTGTTTTGCGATGAGTTGTTAAATTTTTGTTGATATTTTTTGTATATTTGGGTTTAAGGGTCTATTTTTTGATTAGATTAAACAAAATTAGATAAAATGAAGGAATTTAAAAAGGGTTACGATGAAATTGGTTGATGATATAGAAGTAGGTGAAGATGAAGATTTTGCAAAAATGTTTGAAGAGAGCGAAAAGCAAAATAGCAAAGAGAGGATAGCGACAGGAACTATAGTCTCTATCAATGAAAATGGAGCTTTGGTAGATGTAGGTCAAAAAGTTGAAGGTGTAGTCAACATAAAAGAGATTACAAAAGATGGAAAGTGTTTGTTTGAAAAGGGTGACAAAATTGATGTTATGATAGCACCAAGTAGTGGTGAGAGACCATCTTTGTCGCATAAAAAAGTCAAACAAAAAAAGTTGGTGCAAGAGTATTTTGAAAAACATGGTGAAGCACCAGAAGATTTAGTTGTCGATGTAAAAGTTATATCAGTCAAAAGAGGTGCCGGATTTGTTTTGGAAGATCAAGATACATTGGAGTTTTTTATGCCTATGGGGCTGGCTTATTTGAAAAGCGAAGGGGCAGTTGGTAAAAGAATTAAAGCCAAAGTTTTGAGCGTCGATACAAATAAAAATTCAATAATTATATCAAGAAAAGCTATAGTAGAAGAAAGAAACGCAAAAAAGAAAGAAATTATAGAAAAAATTTCACTTTCAGACGAACCGATAAATGGTATAGTCTCAAAAGTAGTGAGTTTTGGTTTATTTATAGATATAGGCGGAGTAGATGGGCTATGCTATTTTAAAGAGATTAGCCACAAAGGACCTGTAAAAGCTTCTGATTATTATAAAGAAGGCGATGAGGTCATGGTCAAAGTTATCGAATACAATAAAGAAAAAGACCAAATAGCTTTGTCTATAAAACAGTGTTTGCCAGATCCTTGGGTTGAGATAGAAAATGAATTGGAAAAAGGAGACACTATAGCCGTGACGGTTTCAAATTTTGAGAGTTATGGTGCATTTGTTGATCTGGGCAACGACATAGAAGGGTTGCTGCATATATCTGAAATATCTTGGGAAAAACACTTGCAAAAACCACAAGATGTATTAAGTATAGGCGATGAGATAGAAGTTGAGGTCATGGAGTTAAATGTAGAAAGCAAAAGATTAAGAGTGAGTTTAAAATCACTTCAACCAAGGCCATTTGATGAGTTTTCAAAAAAGTTTAAGCCAAAAGAGATGGTAAAAGGAAAAATTGTAAGTATCACCAGTTTTGGTTTGTTTGCAAATATTTTTCCCGGTGTCGATGGCTTGATACACAACGAAGATATAAGTTGGCGTGATCAAATAAAACAAAAAGAAAAATACAAAAAAGGCGATGAAGTAGATGTAAAAATACTTAATATAGACTATGAAAATAAAAAAGTGTCACTTAGTATTAAAGCTACTTTAGAATCACCTTTAGATGAGTTTATAAAAACAAACAAAGTAGGATCAATTGTCACAGGAACAATAAAAGATTTCAAGGATTTTGGAATGTTTGTTTTATTGACACCAAGTATTGATGGGTTAGTCAGGACAGAGGATTTTGGTCCATTTGAAAAAGACGATGCAAAAATAGGTGACGAAGTAGAAGCGGTGATTACAAATATAGATACAACAAGAAATAAGATAAAATTATCTATAAAAAAACTTGAATACCAAAGAGGTAAAGAGTTGCTAAATCAAGTTAACGATGACGACACAGCAAAATTTGGCGATGTTTTAAGAGATAAATTAAAAAAATAAATTTATGAAAAAAGAAAAAATAATAGTATGCGATCACTTGCACCAAAGTGGTATAAATATACTTGAAAATTCAAATGAAATTAGCTTTGTAGATGCAAGTGACTTGAACAAAACAGAACTTCTCGTAGCTATACAAGATGCTACTGTTGCTATCACTCGAAGTTCTACGACAATAGACGATGAGTTTTTAAAAAATGCAAAAAATATGAAAGCAATAGTAAGAGCCGGAGTGGGTGTAGACAATGTAGATATAGATGGCTGTAGTAAATTAGGAATAATAGTGATGAATATACCCACTGCTAATACTATAGCTGCTACAGAGCTAACAATGGCACATATATTATCATGCATGAGAAAGATGCCATTTGCCCACAACCAATTGAAAAATGACAAAATTTGGAAAAGAGAAGATTGGTATGGGAGTGAGCTATACGGTAAAAAATTAGGTATAATAGGTTTTGGCAATATTGGTTCGAGAGTTGGTGAAAGGGCACAAGCATTTGGCATGGATATAGTGGCATTTGACCCATATATTGACCCTAAAAAAGCTACAGATATGGATATAAACTACACAAATAATTTTGATGATATTTTGGCATGTGATATTATCACGATACACACACCAAAAAATAATGAAACTATTGGTATGATCGGACAAAAAGAGATAAACAAAATGAAAGATGGTGTTGTTTTGATAAATTGTGCCAGAGGTGGATTGTATGATGAAACAGCACTTTATGATAATTTAAAATGTGGCAAAATATCAATAGCAGGTATAGATGTATTTGATAAAGAACCAACTACAAATAGTAAACTTTTTGATTTGAACAATATAATAGTCACAGCTCATTTAGGAGCAAATACAATTGAATCGCAATACAATATAGCTACGCAAGCAGCTACCAATGCGATGCAAGCACTTAAAGGCATATCATATCCACATGCACTCAATTTGCCAATTGATGAGACCAAAATACCAAAATTTGTCAAACCATATATGGAGCTAACACAAAAGATAGCTTTTTTGATATCACAACTTGATAAATCACAAATAAGATCAATAAGACTTGAAGCTCAAGGAGATATAGCAACATATCTTGATAGTTTGATAACATTTGCTATAGTTGGATCGTTGACTAATTCATCGTCAAATGAGAAACTAAACTATGTAAATGCAAAATTTATAGCCAAAGAGAAAAACATCGAATTAGAAACCATAAAACAGCCTAACAACTCAGGATATAAAAATAAAATTACAGTCAAAATCACGACAAAAAATACAAAAAATAAGATATCTGGTACTGTATTTGACGAGGATGTTCATAGAATTATAAATATAAATAATTATGAGATGGATATAGAGCCAGCAGGGAAAATGCTATTTGTGCGAAACTCAGATGTGCCAGGAGTCGTTGGTGAGGTAGGTAAGATATTAGGTGACAAAGATATAAATATATCTGACTTTAGATTAGGCAGACACAAAGACGGCGCACTTGCTGTTATATTAGTAGACAATAACATAGACGAAAGCACCGTAGAAGAGATATCAAGCTTAAAACAAGCCAAAACCGTTTGCTTTGTAAACATATAGGAGATAAAATATGGCAATGAGTATGGGGGAGCTTAAAAAAGGACTCAAAATAGAAATAGATGGTATACCATATAGGATATCAGACTATGCACATGTGAAGCCAGGCAAGGGTGCTGCGTTTGTGCGATGCAAAATTAAAAATTTCTTAAATGGTAAAACCATAGAAAAGACATTTCACGCAGGCGATAAATTTAATTCGCCCAATTTACAACAAAAAACTATGCAGTTTTTATACGATGATGGTGAAAACTTACAATTTATGGATGTAAAAAGCTATGAACAAATCAATTTGAGTTATGAACAAGTTGGCGATAATATAAACTGGATAATAGACGGCGATAGTGTGGATATTATGTTTTTCAACTCAAAACCTATCACTATAGAGGTGCCCCAAACAGTCTGTATGAAAGTAAAGCAAACTCCGCCAAACTTCAAAGGCGATAGTCAAGGCGGCAAAAAACCAGCAACACTTGAGTGTGGTGCGGTTGTGCAAGTTCCTTTTCATGTATTGGAGGGCGATATAATCAAGTGTGATACAAAAACAGCACAATATATAGAAAAGATTAAATAGTATGTATAAAATAGTTGGTTTGCTGATACTTTTATTGTTACCATTTAATAGTATACCACAAATAAAATTTGTAAATTATGACGACATAAATAACAATAGATATAAAATAAATATTGTTTTGAAAAAGATAGACACAGCTATAAGAAATAACTCTTTTCAAAAAGCTAAAATTTTATTAGACCATGTAAAAACATATAGTTTGTCAAAAAATAGAATACAAACTTTATCAAAAAAATTATCGTATGCTATCAAAGTGGCAAAACAACAAAAACGAAAAACAACAAAACAAAAACAAAAACAAAAACAAAAAACTGTTTATTTGACATTTGATGACGGACCTATGAAAGGCACTACAAAAGTGATAGATGTCATAAATAAAGAAAAAGTTCCAGTAACTATGTTTGTTGTGGGCGCACATATAAATAGTAGCAAACTATATAAAAGTTATTATAATCAAGTGAAAAATAGTCCATATATGTTGTTGGCAAATCATACATATTCGCATGCACACGACAGATACAATTGGTTTTATACAAGTGGGTATAAAAATATAATAAAAGACATAAATAAAAATCACATACTTCTCAAAAAGGATGTCAAGCCAAATAGTCCTCCATATACAAGGTTGGCCGGCAGAAATGTATATAGACTTCCTACTATCAAGACCAATGATCCTTATATAAGTAAAAGACAATTAAAACGAGAAAGAAAAAGTTACGATGCTATATGGAATGCCGGATTTTATTTGTATGGCTGGGATATAGAGTGGAGTTTAAATGCAAGAACCAACAAATATAGGCAAACAGCATCACAAATCGCCCAAAAGATTGAATATATGCACAAAAATAATCTATCCACAACTAAAAATAAAATTGTAGTTTTGATGCACGATATTATGTTTCAAGATAGATACAAAGGCAAACAAAAATTAACAAAATTGATAAAAATACTAAAAAAGAATAATTGGAAATTTGAAACTATAGAGACATATCTAACATCAGTAAATATAAAAAACTCAAAATATACTCAAAATGTCAAACTATATAATATAGAAAAATTCATAACGAACAAGACAAAAAATATAAAAAAATATAAGAATATAAAAAAAAACAACACTATAGCTATAAAAAATCTGGAACAATTTTAGGGTTTGTTGATGTTTAAATATGATTAAAACAATAAAAAATTTCAGCGAATTGGTGATGTTCAAGCATACAGTTTTTGCTTTGCCTTTCATATTTATTGCTATGATTATAAGCTCTCAAGGGTGGTTTGGTTGGAAATTTTTGTTTTTAGGAACGGTGTGTGCTGTTGGCGCTAGGAATTTTGCCATGGGATTTAACAGATATGTGGACATAGATATAGATAAAAAAAACAAACGAACAGCATCTCGTCCAAGTGTAGATGGTAGAATAAGTAGAAAATATTTGATCTTTTTTATATGGTCAAATGCTTTAGTATTTGTATTCGTAGCATATTTCATAAATAGTTTAGCTTTTAAACTGAGTTTTCCGGTGCTTGCTTGCTTGGCTGGTTATTCGTATTTTAAAAGATTTAGCAGCTTGTCTCATTTGGTTCTTGGGGTTTCATTGGGATTTGCCCCAATAGCTGGTGCCATAGTAGTGCAAGAGAGCGTTCCTATATGGTCTTTATATTTAAGTTTTGCTGTGATGTTTTGGGTAGCTGGGTTTGATATATTGTATTCGCTTCAAGATATTAAAATAGATAAACAGCTTAAACTTTATTCTATACCTTCAAAATATGGCTTTGATGCAAGCATAATTATATCAAGGTGCTTTCATGGTGTAGCAGTAGTTTTTTGGGCGCTATTTAGTTTTTCGTATGGTGTTGGTGTGTTTGGGTATGTGGCTGTGGTGTTAAGTGCGGTTATGCTAGGAGCTGAACACTACATAGTGTCAAAAGATTTTAAGAAGATAGACAAAGCATTTTTCACGATAAATGGATATTTAAGTATAATATATCTGCTGTTGATAGTGCTGGATAAGACGATAAATATATAAAAGGAATAAGATGAAAAGATGGATAATAGGATTTGTAGGTATATTGATACTTGCTAGTAGTTTAGAAGCTGCGCAGATATATGCGACATTTACCGTGCAAGCAAAACAAGATGCTAGCCTGGCTTTTAGTAGTAGTGGGACTATAGAGAATATATATGTAGATACTACCGCGGAAGTAAAAAAGGGTGAAAAGTTAGCCGTGTTAAAAGACGAAGACCTCAAAAGTGCTTTGCAAGTGGCGAGAACTGCTTTGAAATATGCAAAGATTGATTATGATAGACAAAAAAAGGTGAAAAATATCGTATCAAAATTTGAGTTTGACAAATATGCACTCAAATATGAGACAGCCAAAGCACAGCTAAGATACCAGCGGTCGCTACTGGACAAAACCGTGCTAAAAGCACCGTTTGATGGTGTAATATACGACAAACTTGTAGAGGTAGGCGATGTTGTAAGCGGACAGATGGTCAAAACAGCCTTTAAAATACAGAGCAAAACTGCTAGGAAACTTGTGTTGGAGTTTGACCAAAGGTATTGGAAAATAGTCAAAGTGGGTCAAATTTTCAAATATAAAGTAGATGGAGATGGCACGACACACGAAGGCAAAATATCAAAAATATATCCATCTGCTTCTAGTAGCAACAGAAAGATGAGGGCGGAAGTCGCGACAAAAGATTTTGTGACAGGACTGTTTGGCGATGGTTATATCCAAAAAGTAGGCAAATAATGCACTGGATATATTTGATATTTGCCATACTTTTCGAAGTCGCTGGCACTTTGTCTATCAAACAAGCCTCCATAGGGCATACATACTTTTGGAGTGTGGTGATAGTGGTGTGCTATGCATTGTCATTTGTGCTAATATATTTTGCGATTCAAAAGCTAGATATAGGCACAGCATATGCGATATGGGCGGCAGTCGGCACTGCTTTGGTAGTGTTGTTGGGTTGGCTGATATTTGGTGAAAATATGAATGTTATGAAAATATCTGGAGTGTTGTTTATCATCTTTGGTGTAGTTTTGCTGAAACTACAGACGACAGTATAATTTACAAGGATAAAAATGCACAAACAAACAATATCATTGGTTTTGGGTAGTGGCGGTGCTAGAGGATATGCTCATATTGGAGCTATAGAGGAGCTTCAAAAACAAGGATACGAGATAGGTTCTATTTGTGGTTCATCTATGGGAGCATTGATAGGGGCTTTGTATGCTTGTGGCAAACTAGAGGAGCTTAAGAGATGGGTTCTCACTCTTGATATGTTTGATGTGGTAAAGCTGGTTGATTTTTCATTGACTGGTAAAGGCATCATACGAGGAGATAAAGTATTTGACATCATAAAAGATATGATAGGTGATATTATGATCGAAGATTTGCCTATATCTTTTACTGCTGTAGCTACAGATATCATGAAACAAAAAGAGGTATGGATGCAAAAAGGAAAGCTATTGGATGCTGTGAGAGCTTCTGTAGCTATACCTAGCATACTAACACCCAAAGAGATAGATGGACGATACTTGATAGATGGCGGAGTTCTAAATCCACTACCTATCGCACCTACTATATCAGACTCTACTGATTTGACAATCGCAGTAAGTCTAAATGCTATGAACACAAAAAAATACAAAATAGATATGAAACAAAAGGAGAAAAAACAGCAAACAAATATGAAAAAAATATTTTTTGAGATTTCTCAAAAAGCAGGACAGTTAATAACAAAAGAGCAAAAAACCAGCTACGAAGATATGGGTATGTTTGGTATCATGGGTAGAACTATAGATATCATGCAAAATGCTATATTAGAATCAAAAATGGCAGGATATATGCCAGATATAGTCATAGGTATTCCAAATAATGCTTGTGGATTTTATGAGTTTAACAGAGCATATGAGCTAATCGAACTTGGAAGAATAATAACAAGAGAGATGATTGAGGAGACGAAAGATGTATAAACTAGCGATAAACAGACCGATCATGACCTTGATGTATGCACTTACATTGGTGATATTTGGGCTTATGAGTTTCAAAAGTATGCCATCGGCACTTTTTCCAAATATTGACTTACCTATGGTGACTATAAAGACAGTATATCCAGCAGCTCAATCAAGCACAGTAGAATCACAAGTGACAGACAAGATAGAAGAAGCGATATCAAAAATAGGCGGTATAGATAGTATTACCTCCACTTCTAGTGATGGTATCAGTGTAGTCATGGTACAATTTTTTCTAAGCCGAAACATAGATGAAGCCACAAACGATGTGCGAGACAAAGTGTCGGCTGTGATTTTGCCATCAAATGCCAAGACACCGCTGGTTAGCAAACTTGATATTGGTGGAGCATCGGTCATCAATCTGTTTTTGACTGCAAAAAAAGAAAATATGAAAGAGCTTATGATGTTTGCCGATGAAAAGATCAAGCCAAAACTCCAAAAAATAAACGGAGTCGGTGCTATCAACATCATAGGCTACAAAGATAGAGAGATAAAGATATATCCAGATATAAGACTGTTAAACAAATTTGATATAACTATCGCAGAGCTAAATGCTATCATAAAAGCAGAAAACCAAAAGCTAGGTAGCGGTAAGCTTATCACTAAAAACAACGAATTTACCATCAAAGTCCAAAGCGATGTCCTCAACTTAGAGGAGCTAAAAGATATCAAGATAAAAAACAGCACCAAGCTAAAAGATATAGCCACAGTCCTAGATAGTCTAAGCGATGCAAAAAGTTATGCCTCCTATGATGGAGCACAGGGTGTCATGTTAGAAGTTCAAAAGATATCTGGCACAAATACTATAGATATAGTTCAAAATGTCAAAGCAGTAGTGCCGTCTCTCAAAGCTATGGCTGGCGATGACTATGGAGTTCAAGTGCTAAACGACACAGCTCCACATATCGTGCATTCTTTAGACGATGTGAAGTTTGACTTGGTGTATGGGGCATTTCTGGCTATATTCATAGTGTTTATGTTTTTGAGAAACTGGACTATCACATTTGTATCTGCTTTGTCTATACCCTCCTCTATCGCTGGCACATTTGCCTTGATGGACTATATGGGATATGACCTTAACAAGATGACACTCATAGGACTTACACTAGCTATAGGTATCATCATAGACGATGCTATAGTCGTCATAGAAAATATCTACAAAAAGCTAGAGGCCGGTGCGACTAAGTTTCAAGCAGCATATGAAGGCACAAAGGAGATGGCATTTGCCATACTTGCCATATCTGCTATGCTGTTAGCTGTGTTTGTGCCTGTCTCTTTTATGGGTGGAATAGTCGGCAAATTTTTTGAGTCGTTTGCCATGACTGTGGGCTTTGCTGTGATCATCTCATATACTATAGCATTGACATTTATACCCTCTTTTAGTGCTAGAATTTTACACAAAGGGCATAGTCGCTTTTATGACAAAACAGAACCATTTTTTGTAGCACTTGAGAAAGCTTATGTCAAGATATTGAAACTTGTCCTGAGATTTAAGATATTGACTCTAGTGTTGGTGGTGGCTATATTTATAGGGTCTTTAAGTCTGTTTCCTATGATAGGTATGGACTTCATACCCAAAGAAGACAAAGCAGAGTTTGAGATCAAGCTCAAAGCAGATGCAGGTATATCACTACAACAGATGATCAAAGAGTCAAAAGCAGTAGAGAAGTTTGTCCGACAAAATCCAAATGTGGATTATACTACCATGACAGTAGGCTACACGACATCACAAGAAAAACACAAATCCCTCATATATGTAAAGCTACTAGACAGAGCTCAAAGAGAGATAACCCAAGAGCAAATCATCCAAAATCTACGAGGAGAGTTAGCAAAATACAAAAACAAGCTGTTTATAACTGTCGCAGCTATACCAACCATAAAAGGTGCCGGTGTCTCTGTGCCGTATCAAGTGGTGCTGAAGTCAGATTCGTTTGAACAGCTACAGATAGCTACAAATAACTTGACCTCATATCTATCAAAAAAGCCGGGCTTTATGGATATAGACACCAACTTAGACGATGGCAAACCACAGATTGATATAGTCATAGCAAGAGAAAGTGCAAACAGATTGGGCATAACCGCTTCACAAATAGCACAGGCTATAAATATCGCATTTTCAAGCGATCTTGAGATAAGCTATTTTGAAGAGAAAGGCAAACAATACAATATCACACTACGACTAGACGACGACCAAAGATCTCGTATAGAAGATATACGAAAGATACAACTTCGAGCAAAAAACGGTCAGCTAGTATATCTCGATGGTTTAGTGGAGTTTAAACAGTCAAAATCACTTGCTACTATATATCATTTTGATAGACAAAGACAAGTCACGATATATGCCGATCTGTTTGGTCTGGACTTGGGCGGAGCTTTGGCATATACAAAAGATGAGATAGACAATCTGATGCCAGATGGTGTCTCTTATCGTTTTACCGGGTTTGCAGAGGAGATGGGCAAGACAGCAGATGCATTTGCTGTGGCTCTTGGATTGTCTGTGGTACTGATGTTTATCATACTAGCGGTTTTATACGAATCTTTGATACAACCTATCATCATCATGATTGCACTTCCGCTTAGTATCATAGGTGTTTTGCTAGCTTTGTATCTAATCGGATTGCAGTTTAGTTTGTTTGTGATGATAGGGTTTATGCTGCTTATGGGTATGGTCGGCAAAAATGCAGTCCTACTCGTGGATTTTGCAAACGATGCTATAGAAAATGGCAAAAACACGGACGATGCTTTGCTAGAAGCTGGCGAAAAAAGATTAAGACCCATACTCATGACTACTGTTGCCATGATATTTGCTATGTTGCCACTGGCTCTGGGCTCTGGGCTGGGCAGCGAGACAAAAGCTCCTATGTCTATATCTATCATAGGTGGGCTTATCAGCTCTATGGTATTGACTTTGTTGGTAGTGCCGGCTATATATAAGATGATAAATCCTATAGATAGGTTTTTTAGAAAATTTTATGAAGTAGGAAAAGTGGAGTAAATAGAGATTTTTAGAAGTTGCTAAAGTATATTTGGCACTATGAAGTAGCCATCATCTGATTTTGGTGCATTTGCTAGAAGCTTCGCTCCAAAATCAGGGTTTGATACTACTTCATCTCTACGAAGAGTGAGCCCGCCTTTTATCGTAGTAAATGTAGAGCGGACATGAGATACATCTATATCGTCAAGATTGTTGACAAACTGGACTATCTCTTCTATCTCTACTGCTAGTGCTTTTTTGTCTTTGTCGTCTATATATAAAGACGAAAGACGAGCTAGCTTGTCAATAGTTTTGTCGTCTATTGTCATATCTACTTATTTTGCTCTTATACCTAGTTGCGAAACTATAGAAGTAAATTTCTCGTAGTTTTTTGCCCTGAGGTATTTTAAGAGTCGTTTTCTCTTGCCGACCATTTTCAAAAGTCCCAGTCTGCTAGAGTGGTCCTTGTGATTTGTCTTGAGATGTTCTGTCAGCACCTTGATTTGTTCGCTTAGTATTGCTATTTGCACCTCTGGCGAGCCTGTGTCATTTTCGTCTCTTTGGAACTGCGAGACTATGTTTTGTTTTATGTCCAAATCTAAAGCCATATTGACCTCCTTGATAGGTATTTTTTCATAGTGTGTTTTATTGGTATCAAACACATAAGTATCTGCATTACACAAAATGTAGTATATTTTATCTAAAGAAACTTAAATCTTATAAACTTTAAGAAAAATATGGTAAATTTACTGATGCTAAAACTTTTTAAAATATCTGGTTTTTTTTCATATACAATCATAATATGTCTAAATGCTATGACGGATTTAGGCCATAAAATTATATTACAAAATACTATATTTAAAGTTTATGAATCTTCGCAGCTAATTGTTTTGACCTCTATAGTCAATGCCTTGATACTTATGCCATTTATATTTTTATTTTCGCCAGCAGGTTTTTTAAGCGATAAATATAGAAAAACTATGGTTATAAAATATGCTTCTGCATTTGCTGTGTTTATCACTATATTTATACTCATTAGTTATTATATGGGTTTGTTTTGGCTGTCATTTTGTCTTACATTTGTTCTCGCTGCCCAAAGTGCCATATATTCGCCTGCAAAATATGGACTAATCAAACAGTTAGGAGGAGATAAAAATATATCAGTGGGCAATGGTTTGGTCCAAACTGTTACTATAGTATCTATACTTGTAGGTTCTGTGCTTTATTCTGTGTTGTTTGAGATTATCGTTCAAAATAAATACACAAATACAGCAGATATATTACAAGCCATAGCACCGTTAGGATATTTGCTTGTGCTTGCTAGCGTGATAGAGTATTTATTCGCTTTGAGGCTTATCAAACAAACTAACGATAAAATACAAATAGATAGCTTAAAATTTGATATTAAACGATATATAACTTTATCATATTTCAAAGAAAATTTTAAGTTTATATTTAGCAACCAAATAGTATGGATAAGTATAGTGGCACTTGGAGTATTTTGGGCTATATCTCAAATCGTTGTCTCCATATTTGGTGAATATATCAAAACAAACCTATATATTACAAACACAATAGTAGCTCAAGGTTTATTGGCAATCAGTGGCGTCGGCATCGTAGTTGGTTCTATTTATGTGTCAAAAATAAGTAGATATTTTATACAAAAAGGTATAATACCGGTGGGTGCTATAGGCATAGCTGTTTGTTTATACCTAATTCCTATGCTTGAAAATATATTTTGGTTATCTATGGCTATTCTTGGGTTTGGTTTTTTTGCTGGACTATTGATAGTGCCGTTAAATTCACTTATCCAGCACCATACCCAAACAAAACATTTAGGCAAAGTGTTGTCTGGAAATAATTTCATACAAAATATATTTATGCTTGTGTTTTTGAGTATTTCAGCTTTATTTGGGTATTTTAAGTTTAATAGTGTTGTGTTGTTTGATTTTATTTTTATTGTTGCGGTGTTGATGAGTTTGTATTTTGTGATTAAACTATCGCGTTTTTTTGTCAGGTATTTTTTTGAGTTTTTTATCGCTCTTAGATATGATGTAGTTTCACACGGACTTAAAAACAATCAAAAAACTACAGGCACACTTTTGTTAGGAAACCACATATCGTATCTTGATTGGGCAGTGTTGCAAGTAGCATATCCAGCAAATATAATATATGTCATAGATAAAGAGTATTATGATAAATGGTATTTTAAACCAGTGTTAAAATTTTTTAGAACCATACCAATATCGCAAAATAGAAGTAAAACAGCACTCAGCCAAGTAGCAAAAGCATTAAATGAAGGCAAAACAGTAGCATTGTTTCCAGAAGGTAGCATATCTAAAACAGGAGAACTACAAAGATTTAAGAAAGGTTATGAAGTAGCTCTCAAAGATACAACAAATGCAAAAATTGTGCCATTTTATATAAGCGGACTTTATGGCGATATTTTCTCGCTTGCCCCCAAAAGTAGAAGAAAAATATCAAATACAAAAGTAGATATCTATTTTGGCGATTATTTACACATAGACACAAAGGCCGCCGACATAAGAGATGTTGTGCTAAATATGGCAAAAGAAACAACAAGAGTTGTTTCTTGATACTCTTTGTGTTTATATGACTTAAAATAATGTTAATATGATATAATACTTTTAAAAAGGGTAAAATATGACAAATCATATCTTGTTCATCTATTCTTGTGGTTCTTGTTCTTATATAACAAAAGTTAATAATAAAATATTTGAAAATTTGAGAGTATAAATTTATGAGTTATGATTTTAAACAAAGAATTTTTACATCTGCTTTATTGTTTTTAGGTTTTGTATTTGTTGGTTTATTAGACAATCTGTTTTTAACTTGGCTTGTAGTTGGTGCTTTGATGATACTATCCATAAAAGAGATAAAAAATATATTAAAACTTACACAAAATGATATCTATGTATATGCTATCGCAACTTGGGTGGTGGCATTGTTTTATGAAAAACCTGAAGATTTAGTATTTGTTGTAGCGATTATCTTGCTTTCAATGGTATCTTATAACAAAAGTGTTAAGTTGAAAAATTTATTGCCATTGGCATATCCATTGGCACCATATTTATTTATATTTTCACTTTATGTCTCATATGGTATGAAAGCACTTGTATGGCTTGTAGTTGTCGTAATAAGTGTAGATGCAGGAGCATACTTGTTCGGCAAAAAATTTGGCAAAACTAAATTTTGTGCTACAAGTCCAAACAAAACTATAGAAGGTGCGATAGCAGGTGTGGTAGTAGCCACTATATTGGGTTCTTTGTTTGTTATAACAAATATAAGTTTTTTGGCAGGTTTGTTGATATCATTTGTTGTTGCGGTGTCGGCTATATTTGGCGACCTTTTTGAAAGTTATTTAAAAAGAGAAGCAAATATAAAAGATAGTGGCAATATATTTCCAGGACACGGCGGTGTGCTCGATAGAGCCGATGGATACTTGTTTGCTGGCATCATATTGGTTGTGATGATAAGGTTTTTTATTTGATACTCTTGGGTTGCACTGGTTCTATCGGTGTAAGTTGTATAGAAGTAGCAGTTCAAAACAAACTCAATATAGATGTGTTGGTTGCTGGCAAAAATATAGAACTGCTAAACAAGCAAATAACAACAACAAAACCTAAAATAGTAGTTGTAGCGCACAAGCAAGATGTGCACAAAGTCAACCACGATCGTGTAAGATATGGTGAAAAAGCTATATTGGATGCCATAGAAGAATCAAAATCAAAAATAGTGGTCAATGCTTTGGTTGGGTTTTTGGGTCTGCGACCAACACTCAAAGCGATATCTTGTGGCAAAATAGTAGCATTGGCAAACAAAGAATCACTTGTAGCTGCAGGTAAATTTATAGATAAATCAAAAATCATACCAATTGATAGCGAGCATTTTAGCTTGCAGTATATTTTAGATAAAAACAAAAATATAAACAAGCTTACTATCACGGCATCTGGTGGAAGTTTTCGTTTTACGCCATTAGAAAAACTTAAATCAGTATCAATAAAAGAAGCATTAAATCACCCAAATTGGTCTATGGGAGATAAAATCACCATAGATAGTGCTACTATGGCAAATAAACTTTTGGAGATAGTTGAGGCATATTGGCTATTTTCAACTAAAAATATAGATGCAATAATAGAACCAAAATCAATAGTTCATGCACTTATAGAATACAAAGACGGAAGTTTGGTAGCACATATGGCGAACCCATCTATGAAACTTCCTATATCGTATGCACTTGGTTTGAATTGTAAATCAAATATAGTCAAGCCTATATCGTTGATAGGTTTAGGTTCTTTGCAGTTTAAAGAGATAGATATCAATAGATATCCAATATTTAGTTTAAAAGACACAATACTTGATAATCCATCTTTAGCAGTGGTGTTAAACACAGCAAATGAAATAGAAGTAACAAAATTTTTAAACAACAAAATATCTTTTGTTGATATAGCTACAAATGTCATCAAGTGTGTAAATAGATATCACAATATCAAAATATCTTCTATTGATGATATCTACGCTATAGATAAACAGATACGAGAAAATCAAAAAGACTATTTAATCTAAAAATACATTATAAGAGTATATATAAAGGGCACCTCTAAAAATCTCTATAGCTCATAGAAGTTTTTAGAGGCGCCCTAAATATAGTTGCTCACTATTCTATAAACAATTTTGTTAAATTCAGCTATTTATGATATAATAGCCAAATTTCAAAGGAGTAAATATGGCACAAAAAGCTATACGAGAGTATGATGCTAAGTCTATCTTAGCGAAACATTGGGATGATTTTTTTCCTGGGTTTACATATACATATGAGACATTGTTGGTAGCAAATGGCAAGCAGATACTAAATGAGGCAAATGTCAAGGATTGGGTTAGTAAAAAACCGCTTGTAGTAAAACCAGATATGTTATTTGGCAAAAGAGGTAAAAATAATTTGGTTTTGTTTAAAGACCAAAAACCAGGTGACATTAGCTTAAATAAAGCAGCAAGCTGGATAGATGAAAAGCTATCAAAACCACAAAGTGTGTATTTTGATTTTGACGGTGATACACCAGTAGGAGAGCCACAAATAGATAAATTAACTCACTTTATAGTTGAGCCATTTACCCCACATAAACAAAAAGAGGAGTATTATATATCGGCTACTTGCGTTGGCGATGATGATGTGCTTTATATGTCAGCTGAAGGTGGTATGGAGGTTGAAGATGGCTGGAGTGATAAAGTCGTTGAAGTCGCTTTCGCTATAACAGACAATCAAGATGAGATAGAGAGTAAAATTAGGGCAAATATCCCAAAAGATATACCAAATATGGATAAAGAAAACTATGCTAAGTTCGCAATAGGTTTTTTTGAGGCATACAAAAAACTAAACTTTGCATATCTTGAGATAAATCCATTTGTGATGCAGGACAATAAAATTGAACTACTTGATATGGTAGCAAAACTCGATGATACTGCAGGATTTATGATGGTTGAACAGTGGGGAGATGTATTGTTTCCTACGCCATTTGGTATGGAAGCAAAATCACCAGAAGTTCAAGCTATAGAAGAGGCAGATGCAAAAACAGGAGCAAGCTTAAAACTAACTTTGCTCAAGCCAAATGCAAGGATATGGACTATGGTAGCAGGTGGCGGTGCATCTGTAGTATATGCAGATACTATAGCTGATTTAGCAGGTATAGATGACTTAGCAAACTATGGTGAATATAGTGGCGGACCTACTACAGGCGAAACTAAGTTTTATGCAGAAACTTTGCTTGACCTTATGACAAGAAGTGAAGATAGAAAAGGTAGAGATAAGATACTGATAATAGGTGGTGCAATAGCAAATTTCACGGATGTAGCGAAAACATTTACAGGTATCATTCAGGCATTTGAAAATTATCAAGACAAGATGAAAAAAGTAGGCACTAAAATATTTGTGCGAAGAGGTGGGCCAAATTATGAAAAAGGTCTAAAAGATATAAAAAAAGCAGCACATGATATGGGATTATATATACGAGTATATGGACCTGAAACCCACTTGACAGAGATTGTCAAAATAGCATTAGATAAGGATTTATAAGATGGGAAAACTATTTACAAAACAATCACAAGCGATATTTTGGAACAATAATCGCTCGGCAATTCAGCGAATGCTTGATTATGATTATATTATCAAGCGAGAGACACCATCAGTTGCTGGTATAGTAGCACCAACTTCATCAAATAAATTTGATAAGTTTTTTTATGGCGGCGATGAGATAATGATACCACTTTATAAAACCACAGCACAAGCAAAATATGCACAACCTCAAGCCGATGTGCTACTTAATTTTGCATCATTTAGGACAGCATACGATGTGACAATTGAGGCTATCAATATAGGTAGTTTTAAAACTATTATGATAACAGCAGAGGGTATACCAGAAAGACTATCTCGTGGTATGAATGCCTATGCAAAATCAAAAAAAGTTGTGATTATTGGACCTGCTACAGTAGGTGGTATATCACCAGGAGCTTTCAAGATAGCAAATATAGGTGGAACAACACAAAACATAATCAACTCAAAACTACACAGAGTTGGTTCTTGTGGTTTAGTTACAAGAAGTGGTGGATTATTCAATGAGTTAGCAAATATAATATCAATAAACGCTGATGGCATAGCAGAAGGTGTCGCAATAGGTGGGGATAGATTTGTAGGAAGTGTATTTATAGACAATCTACTTCGTATGGAACAAAACCCAGATGTAAAATATATGTTGTTGTTGGGTGAAGTTGGCGGAACTGAAGAGTATAAACTTATAAATGCTATAAAAAAAGGTTTGATTAAAAAACCTGTGATAGCTTGGTGTATAGGCACTATAGCAAAACACTATGATAGTGGTGTGCAATTTGGACACGCAGGTGCAAGTGCAAACGATGACGCAGAAACAGCAGAAGCAAAAAACAAGGCTATGAGAGAAGCTGGTATTTTAGTTCCAAAATCATTTAATGACCTGCCAGAAGTTATAAATGGGGCATACAAAGAGCTTCATGGCGAAGGAATTATTGGCGATATAGTTGAACCAGAGATAAATGTCATACCAGAAAACAGAAGGTCAAAGAATTTTATATGCACCATATCAGATGATAGAGGTGAAGAGGCTACATATGCTGGTTTCCCAATATCAAGTGTAGCTACACCGCAGACCGGCAAAACTATTGGCGATGTAGTATCTTTGCTTTGGTTTAAAAAACAGTATCCAAAGTGGGCAACTGACTTTATAGAAACAGTTATGAAAACAGTTGCAGACCATGGTCCTGCGGTTAGTGGAGCACACAATGCAAAAGTCACAGCGCGTGCAGGCAAAAGTGTCGTAGAGAGTCTTGTGACTGGACTTTTGACTATAGGACCTAGATTTGGTGGAGCCATAGATGGAGCAGCAAAATACTTCAAATATGCTAATGATAAAAAACTAACTCCAAAGGAGTTTTTAGATTATATGAAAAAAGAGGGTGTGCCAATTCCTGGAATAGGACATAGAATCAAATCACTCAAAAATCCTGATTTGCGAGTAACAGGACTTATGAAATATGCAAAAGAGCATTTTCCTGCTACATCGCTACTTGATTATGCTAGAACTATTGAAGCATTGACCACAAGTAAAAAAGAGAATCTTATTTTAAATGTTGATGGAACTATTGGTATACTTATGGTTGATATGTGGAGAGCTTTGGGTTATAGTGAAAACGAGATAGATGAGTTTATAGAGTCAGGGACTTTAAATGCTTTCTTTATCGTAGGGCGAAGCATAGGTTTCATAGGACATATATTGGATGAAAAAAGACTATCTATGCCTATGTATAGGCACCCTATGGACGATATACTTTATAGTTTACCAGAAAACTAATAGTTTTTATGAGGTATTATCCTCGTAACGGTTTTACAATTTATGAACTTCTTTTTGTAGTAGTCATAGTGGCTGTTGTAGCTTCTATGACTATCTTTAGGCCGATACACGATGATATAGATGAAGCATCAAAGAAAATATCGTTGTATCTCAAGTATACAAGATATTTGGCACTACACGACAACCAATATCATAGGTATTTTGAAGAAAATGATACCATATGGTATAAAGGTAGGTGGACTTTTAAAATCCAACACTGCAAAAAAAGTATAGGTGGGTATTATTTTGTAGTGTATAAAGATAGCGATCATGAAGGATATATAGACAAAGTTGAGACCGCATTGGATCCATTGAACAATAAATATCTATACTCAAATAGTGACTGTGTAGCTATAGTAGATGAAAGTCCATATGTACTATTGACAAAAAAATATGGAGTGAAAAAAATAGTAGCAAATAAACACTGCAAGCCATATAGCAGCAGCACTGTTTCTATGGCTATGAGTTTCGATGAGTATGGCTATGCTCACAACCGCCTCAGTGCAAAGCCCAACGAACCAAATAAGTATATGCTAAAAGCCCCATGTGTACTTACAATATATGACAACAAAGAGAACAATGCTACCATAACAATAAGCGATGAGACAGGAGCGATATGGTAAAGTGAGGGACACCACGAACAAATGTCACGAACAAAGTCGCTGCAAAACTATCCGTGACTATTTTAACTTTTGCTAAAAATATTTCCTGAAAAACTACAAGGCTATATTATATCCTATAAATGCCAGCGCATATGCCACGATAGAAGTAAAGACAAATAAATATCCAGCATATCGCCATCCACCTGCTTCTTTTGCAAATACTATTGTAGCAGCAAGGCACGGTAGATATGTCATGATGATGATGATAAATGCCACAGCAGATGCAAACGATATGTTTTTTGACAACCGTTCAATCAGTGAGCTGTTTTCTTCATCTACATCGCCACCAAGCGAATACAAAACTCCCAAAGTAGATACTACTACCTCTTTGGCGGCCAGTCCTGTCTGTAGGGCTACTGCCATCTTCCAGTCCATACCTAGTGGTGTAAACACGGGCTCTATAAACTTACCAACCTGACCTAAGTAGCTAAGTTCTAGTAGTTTTTCGTTTAGTTCATTTGTTAGCTCACTTTTTTTCTCATCTCCTGCTGTTTCTATCTTGGTCTCATAAGAGTTTGACAGCTCTATGTTTTTTGGATAACTACTCGCAAACCACACCAACATAGAAGCCGCTGCTATAAATGTGCCTGCCTTTTTGAGATACATCATGGTCTTTGACTTGACAGTGTGCCATACCAACACTACAGATGGCATACGGTATTTTGGCATCTCCATGACAAACGGTTCGCTCACACCTTTAAATGCGGTCATCTTGAGGACTTTTGCCAGCACAAGCCCTAACAAAGCTCCGCCCATGTATATAGCAAAAAGTATATTTCCAGCGTGTTGCGGAGCGAAAAAAGCACCAACAAACAGCACATATACAGGAAGCCTGGCACCACAGCTCATAAATCCTATGATAAACATAGTAAGCAGCCTATCCTTGTCATTTTTGAGTATCCTAGCACTCATATAAGCAGGTATCGAACACCCAAACCCAGTGACAAGTGGTATAAACGACTGACCGTGTAGTCCAAACTTGTGAAAAAATCCATCAAGCAAATATGCAACACGGCTCATATATCCTGTGCCTTCAAGCAAAGCAATACCGACAAAAAGTATCACGATATTTGGCACAAATAGCACCACAGCTCCAACACCAGCGATAAGTCCATCGACTATCAAAGAGCGTAGCTCATCGTGTGCTATAAATCCGCCTACAGTATCGCCAAAAGAGCCAAAAAATTCATCTATGTAGTCCATAGGTATAGAACCTATCTCAAATGTAAGTTGAAATAAAGCCCACATGAAAAACAGAAATATAGGTATGCCAAAAATAGGATGTATAAGAATATTGTCTATTTTTTGTGTGATAGATGGTTGGGTGGTAATATCTTTAGAGGTTTCAACCGTCTCGTTTATAATACCTTGGTTAAACGACATATACTCATCTGCCATGATGTCTATCATAACATCTTCGTTGTGATGTATTTTAATGTGTTCTATAGCTTTCAAAACTACTGGTTGCAAGCTGGTCCATATAGGTTCATCGTGAAGTTTTTTGTAAATATATTTTTGTTCAGACAATAGATCTATAGCTATTTTTCTATATGACAACGATGTGTTGAAGTTGTCGCATTGTCGTTTTTCAAGTATATTGACAAACTTATTTTTGTCTAAAAACTGGACTATATTTGTTATCTCTTCTTCTATAGCTTCGCTAAATACAAGCTTTGATTCTTTTTTTATTTGTTTGTGAGTTTTGATGATATTTGACAGAAGTTGTTCTATGCCATCTTTTGTCAGCGCCGATACCTTTATGGCATCTACTCCTAAAAGTTCGCTCATGTAGTTTGAGTTTATGCTTATATTCTCTTTTGTAGCTTCATCACTCATATTTAAAGCTATGACCATCTTTTTGTCCATATTTAGAAGCTCGCTAGTTAGTTGTAGGTTTCGCTCTAAGTTTGTGCTGTCTACAATATTTAATATGATATCGTATTGTTCATGTTTTAAAAAGTCGCTGGTAATCTTCTCTTCTTGCGAATAATCAGCCAACATATATGTACCCGGCAAATCAACCATACTTAATAAATATCCTTGATATTCAAACTCTATGGTCTTTTTCTCTACTGTCACACCTGTGAAGTTTCCTACATGCTCACGAGCTTTGCCCATGGCATTTAGTAGCATACTCTTGCCGACATTTGGTTGCCCTACTAGGGCTATCTTTATATTTTTCACTATTGCACCTCTATCTTTTGGGCTTCATCTTTTCGCAAAGCTATGTTCATTTTGCCTACTCGTATCTCATATGTGCTTTTCAAGTTTGTATGTGCTAAATACTTGATATGCACACCTTTTAGTATGCCAAACGATATTAGTCGTTGTCTCAGTGCTCCTGTTGTGTGTAGTTTTTTCACTACATACTCTTGACCTATTACGGCCTCGGTTATTTTCATATTTGTCCTTTTTTATTTTTTAAGATTCTCTCTAAAAATCTCTATAACTATAAGCATAGATGTTTTTAGAGATAGCCTTGTGTATTTGTCACTTTATATCTTAGTTTTTTTGTTTTTATAGCTTTTGAGATATTCAAGTACAATATATAAAAACCAAGATACAAGTGAAATTTGCATGGCATATCTATCCTACAGCTATAGTAGTGCCGAGCTCTTTGTCTATCAAGTGTAGTCCTCGTCCATCTGTGCCTATGATCTCTATCTTGTCTATCAACCCACTAAACAGCGCTTCCTCTTCGTGTTGCTCTGCTACATACCATTGCAAAAAGTTAAATGTAGCAAAATCTTTTTGTGTCAAAGTCAAATCTACAAGACTATTTATCTTTGAAGTGATAAACTTCTCGTGTTTGTAAGTTTGTGTGATGACATCTTTGATATCTTTAAACTCATTTGGTGGTGTTTTCAAAGCTCCCACTACTGCTTGTGCTCCTGTTTCATTAACATAGTCAAAAAGTTTATGCATATGCTCCATCTCTTCGTTGCTGTGTTCTTTTAGAAACTTTGCAGTTCCTGCTAAACCTTGGGCGCTCGCCCACGATGCCATAGACAAATATAAATTTGCCGAAAAATGCTCCAGATTTATCTGTTCGTTTAATCTGTCCAATACCTCTTTTTTTAACATAATGTTCCTTTTCTTTTCTTTTCTTGGTCTTACAAATTTGAGCTATGCTCCAAATATGCCAATATTTTTTATTTAGCCCTTTATGCCATCTGCTCTAGGTGTCACTAAAAACTTGAAAAATAGCTTGATATATATCGCAAAAGGCAAGGTCCAAACTATAGCCGACCACAGATACAATTCACTGGTATATTGTTCAAAAAATTGTATAAACCCTCGCATAAAAGTAGCTATGATGATGAATAACACCATCAAGTGCGTATAGATATTTGATGTAAGGTGTCTGCCTGTATGTATCCAAGATATGATTATCATGATCACAAGATATGCCAATCCTATGCCACCAGTAGTGATAAAGTGCCTGAAATGATTGATACCGGAGATATCTTTGTCTAAAATATCCCAACCTATCAAACCATAACCAACTGCCAACAAGACAAATATAGATCCCAAATATATCACATATGGTTGAGTGAGTATATTTTTGTCTTTCAAGATATAGTCACCCGTGATAGCTAATATAGAAGCGCCACATGCTAAACCTATCCAGCCCAAAGCAGAGTTTGTGGGATACAAAAATTCTACAAGAGTAAATACAAGCACACTAAATATGGCTAGATTTGTCAAAGGCGGTCTAGCTATGTAGATATCATCTATAGCTTTGTCTTCCATAAGTTCATTGATAGCTTCCATATTTACTCGCCTTAAAGCCAACAGCACCAAAACCACTATCAAGCCAGTAGCCACTTTCAATATACTCAAACCATCAGTTGTAGCAAATCCCAACTTTGAAGCAAAAAACCAAACTTCTACAAAAAATATAGCCACCAAAGTATAGCCCAAACTACTATGTCTTTGAAGTTTGTCAAGCACTACATCTTTTGCAAACCATATAAGCCATGCTAGCATAGATAGATTTAAAATAGCAGATAGCCAAATACCTGTAATATCTATAAACCAAAAGCTAATCCGCCCCAAAACCCACAAAGCCATGATATTATAAAGTCGTTTACCTATAAAAGGTATCATACCTGGAAAAAGTTCAGGCAACCCAGTGGTCAAAAATGCCATCACCCCTGCTGTCAAAACCCCAAATAACATCTCATATATATGCCATGTCAATGTATCGTTCATAAATGGGATATTGACAATACCACTCCATACAAGTCCCCACAAAACCATAGAAATGATCATATATGGAGCAAGTAGCAAAAATACAGGACGGAAGCCATAAGCTAGATATGGCGGCACATTTTTCTCTGCCGGATAATAGAGATAATGATTTGTCGCATGTAGGCTTTGTTCTTTTGTTTGTCGCTCTTTTTTCATAGTTTCGCTCCTATTGGTCGCAGTTCAAATGTATTGATGATAGTTTTATCTTGTAGTATTTTCGCTGTTTGTTCGTATACAAACTTGTCGTCTCGCTGTTTTTGTGGTAGTTCAAAGCTAAACTCCTTGACTATATGTCCTGGGTCTGCTTCTAGTAGCAATACCTTGTCGCTTAGCTTGATAGCTTCCATAATATCATGGGTGATAAATAGTATCGTGATGCTTTTTTTGCTTATCATATCTATCAATATCGTTTGTGACTCTTGTTTTAGACCTATATCGAGTGCCGAAAATGGCTCATCAAGAAATAGCAAAGAGGGTCTTACCGCTAAAGCCCTAGCAAAACTAACTCTCTGTCTCATACCACCGCTTAAGTCTTTTGGAAATTTGTCAAAGTCATCTGCTTCTGGCCCAAACTTCAGTGCTATCTCTTGAGACTTTTTTGTAGCAACTGTCTTGTCCCAACCATTTGCTAAAAGCCCCAGTGATATGTTGTCAATCACATTTTTCCATGGCAGTAGTCTGGCATCTTGAAAAGCAAAAGATGAACTCACAAAACTATTTTCAACCCTACCTTCTTCTACATCTAGTAGTCCAGCACACAAATGCAGCAAAGTAGTCTTGCCTCCGCCAGATGGACCTACTACACTTAGAACTTGACCTTGTTCTAAAGTGAAGTTTATATTGTTTAAAACTTCAGTGAAACCAAAATGATGGTTTAGTTTTGATACTTCTAATCTCTCCATAACTCTACCTCCCTTTTGATGGGTTCTAGCACGATATACTCTATAAACATAAGCGAACCTATCATGATAGATACAATTGCTAAAGCTGTGGGAGTATCCAGATGACTTCGTGCTACTGCTAGTCCGGCTCCTAAGCCATCGTTTGAGGCAAGAAGTTCTGCCATGATGACTATCTTCCAACTCATTCCTAGTCCACTAACCCAAGCAGGAAACAGATATGAAAAGATATGTGGAAAATAAATATCAAAAAACTTCATACGATAAGGTAGCTTAAAACTGTCTGCCATCTGTTTAAGCTCACCATCGAGTGTGCGAGTGCCTTGTAAGGCACCTACAAATATGATAGGAAACGATGCCACAACTACTGTAAATATCACGGTCTCATCGCTCATACCAAACCATATCATAGCTAGAACTATCCAAGCAATTGGTGGCATACCCATAAGTATTGTGACAATTGGACGGCTCATCATGGACGCAGTGGCAAAAAACCCAGCTAGAAGTCCCAGCACAGAACCCAGTGTCAAAGATATGAAAAAACCCAAAAAAGCACGATACAAAGTCGTGTTTATATCGTCTATGACCGCTGGGTCTCCTAGCATAGCACCAAGTGTGCCGAAAGTTTCAAGTGGCGATGGCAACACCAAACTACCATAAATTTGATGCCCTATATCCCAAGTAGCTACAAAAAGCAGTATGGAAGCTATAGCTCCCCAACCACTCCAAAGATATTGTGGAAAATCCTTGAGCAGTTTAACTGTAAACTTCATCTAAAAATCCTTTTGTATATATAATAAAAAATCAAAGCAAACATAACAGTTGTGCTTATAGTATCCAATAAACCTATATTTTCTATCTCGCTTGTAGTATCAAAAAGCTCTAATTTGTCAAAAAAAGTGTCAAAAATATAACCAAACAATATACTAATCATAGAGATAGATATAAGATACAAGAAAAATGATTTTTTTCCAAACATAGAAGACACGACCCCCATAGTCACAGAATTTGTAGCAGGACCAGCACTCAAAAATACAAACACAGCCCCACTACTTATACCGCTTAGTAAAAATGCTGCCGCAATAGGTAGCGATGCAGTAGCACATACATACAAGGCATAGATATAACCAACACAGCAAAATATGTCAAAAATTGATACTCAAATAGTGGTGCTAATATCTCTTTGGGTAGTAGTGTAGTAAAAACAGCACCAACTATTATGCCTACAAACAATGCTAGATATATATCTTCAAAAAGTGTCACAAAAGCATAATAAAAAGTTTGTTTTATATTAAAGTTTTTATTGTGTTTTTTTGTATCACTGCTACAACAACCACTACAAGTTGTATCAATTGTGGTGATTTTCTTGTCATTTTTTGTGATATAATTTTGTAGTAGCCCTGTAGCAACTGCCATGATACTAGATGTTATCACTCTATATATAGTGAAAATCCAACCAAAAAAACTATATGTAACCATGATAGAATCAGCCCCAGTGATAGGAGCAGATATCAAAAAGCTCTGCACCGCACCTTTGTTAGCACCCTCTTTGTGAAGTGATTTTGCTAGAGGAATCACACTACAAGAACACACAGGCATAGGTATGCCAAATACCGTAGCCTTTATCACTGAGCCTATACTATTTTTGCCCAGATGTGATACTATGTAGTCATCTGGAACAATCTGTTTTAACACTGCTACTATCAAAAGACCAGCTAAGATAAAAAAACTCATAGCATTTGACAGTATAATCATATTTTCAAATATTTTCAATAAAAGTTCCACAATCATCAAACCAATTTTCTAATAATAAAACTTATCATCTGGCAGTTTGCCACCAATTGTCTTGGGATTGTTCTTTTTGAGCATACCAAAGAAAAATTCCAAATTCTTTTTTGCATCTTTTGCTTTGATGGCATCAAGTTGAACATATTTTATACTATCGGCTACTCCAACTGCATCTAACATGGGTATGTATTTGACTACTAGCTCTCCTGCTTTTTTTGGATTTGCTTTATACCATGCTAAAGACTTTTTATACTCTTCGTTAAATCTTTGGACTATATGTTTGTTTTTGCCCATATCTCCTAGCACTGCCATACCAGCTTGTGGCACTTTGGCTTCGACTTTAAAGGTCTTGCCCCATTCTACTTGTAAGTCTGTGCTTCTGTATAAGTCTGGAGCTATAAGTTTTAGTGGAAACGACCCAGTTTTTCTCAATGCTATAGATATAGCAGGTTCTGCTAGAAGTGCATGGTCTACTTGTCTTAATATCAAGCTTTGCATAGCATCAAAAGGACTACTCATATATTTGAGTTTAAAATCCTTTTTTGGGTCCATGCCTTGTGCTTTGATTATCTCTTCAAACAATATATCAGGCATATCGGCACGAAATGGCATAGCTATCTCCTTGCCTTCGAAGTCCGCCAGAGTTTTTAGAGTTTTGTCCCTAGTTATCATACCCAATATCCCCCACACAGAGATATTGAGAAGTTTTATATCCACCCCTTTATTGTAAAGGTTAGCTCCTACATTTGATGGCACTGCTATAAAATTTGCTCGTCCTTTGAGAGTCAAAGCCCGTAGCTCATCTGGATTTTTCCACAACCTAAACTCAACCTTCTTTGCTATATCGTTCAATGCTCCAGTTTGGACCATATGCACAAGTGGGTGGGACACAGATGCCACAGGACCACTTAGCACCAACTTCTCTAACTTTTGTGCACTTATATTTGTGGTAAATATAAGTGCTACTATCAAACTTAATTTTTTTAACATTTTTTATCCTTTTTTATTTTTTAAAACTCTACACTTAGAGCTATTGCCATATTTGTCTGGTCATTTATACTACAACCATCGTCACCATCAAATTTACCATAAGCGAAGCTTACTTTAGATGTCTTGCCCAATCCGTATTCTACTTTTAAGTTGCCCTCTGTAGCATCTACACCTTGGATATCTGCTTTTATCATCGTAGCAGATACCACAAGATTGTCCAGCACTTTGTAGCTTATAGGCACTATAGTTGCTGTCGTCTCTTCTGTCTTGCTTGAGTTTATGTTGCCATATAGTATCATACCAGGAGCAAAATCATTGCCACCTTTTAAACCTTTTTCAAGATATATATATGACCTATACCTACACTTATCTTGTCCATAAACATTTTGCCTACAGATAGATAATATCCTGACTGTTTGTCTGGTTGTTGTGCTTCTGGGGCATCTACCATCTCTATATCTTTTGAAAGATATTCTAGTCCTACATCAAATCCTACCACATCGCCGACTACATATGCAGATACTATATCTACTTTTTTTTCTTTGTCTTGTTGGTTTGGTGGAGTTGCCCATCTCCTTTATTGGCATATGCTTGTCCATATCTTACTCCTATTTGTATATCTTTTTTATTTTTGTATCTACTATTAGAACTTCTGCTCCGCTATTGCCTTGGTTGCTATCGTTGTGCTCTTCGTTTTTTATCTTTGATACCAAGCCTATCATAGTTTTTGGTGCTATAGGCACAAACAACGCTGTATTCCAGTCCTCTCCACCATCGTCAAATGCTGGTGTGCCGTATTGGATATTTGGTGCAAGTCCAGACAAAACCTTTGCCTCGCCACCTAAAAACGGCACTACTACATATGCCTCTTTTGTGCGTAAGTTTTTTGTCGGCAGTTGTGTTTCCTTGTGAGTCATCATATGCTGTAAATTTAGCTATGGCATTGATACCATTATCTAGTTTTGCCTTGATATTTAAGTTTGCTTCTGCTGTCCTTTTGTTTATTGTCTGTGTGGTGCTTTCGTCTATTTGTTCTTTTTACTTTTTGAACTTTAGCTCTATATCTCCACCTATATCTATGCTTACGCTATTTGGTGCAGTTACATTTCCTGCATAGCTATAAGTAGCCAGTAGCACCGTTGCGAGTGTTATATTTAATCTTTCTGTCATGATTTTCCTTTAATTAATCTTTTTTCGTTAAAATCAGGTTCGGTATTTATATTTTTATAAATATCCGAACACCTTGACTACAGACTTGAACTTTGAAACATCTTGTCTGTAGTCATATTTGCCTTTATATCTTATTTTATATGATTATCCTTTCAAGTTTATTTCAAAATTTTTGTCTAGACTATTTTCTATATGGTTTCGGTCAAGCAAAAGATTGATATACAAAAACTCATCTATATCTGTATCGCTGTTTGATTTTATACTTCTTATTTTATTTGAGTGTTTGTCAAACCAAAAGCACATAGTGCTGTTTATTTTGTCTATTATATCTACACTACTTGAGAGACTACGCGAGATATTTGCTCACGACCTATATCTTTGTGTCTCATTTTCAATATCTTTGCTAAAGAGCAAGACATTTTAGTAGACTTTTCAAAACCAGAGTTTAGCACAAGCTTTTTTAGTTCATTTTTTAAGATTTTATCTGACATACTTTTCCTTTTTATTATCGTTTATCACATCACAAAAAAGAGCTAAAAATATGGCTAATTTTTAGGAGAAAATATGGCTGTATAATTTTAGCTCTTTTTTGTGATGTGATATTGATAATCGTTATCAATAATTATAACACAAAATACTTTTACTTACTCAAAAAATGGTAAAAATTGTTAAATTTAGAGTAAATACTCTTTCAAAGCCTTTGTTTTGGGACTATAGTTGTAATTTATTTGTATCAACAGTTTGCTTTAACTGTGTATTTATTGTGTAAATTGAATTGTTTTGTGTAAAATATCGTCATTTAAAATAGTTTTTTTATTATTATGGACACCTCTAAAAACATCTATAGCTCATAGAAGGAGCAGTTTTTGATGAATAAAAGTTCATAAAAATTTCACAGAAAGTTTTTCGCTATGCGAAAATCGCCACGGCTACTTTTGAAGGACTAACGGGTTAATTCAAGAAATTTTATGAACTTTTTTCGCGAAAACTTCCCTTCCCTACGGGCTTTGTTTGCTTTTTCTTATTTTAAAGTTTTAGCTTTTGAATTAACCCGTTAATCCTTCAAGCTAAAACTTTAAAATAAGAAAAAGCAACCTAAAGCTATGAGCATAGAGGTTTTTAGAGGTGCCCTTATATAGATATTTGAAGTTCAAATATTTTTATATATATCAATAAGTAAGAAATTTTTTCATTTTATTTCTACGGGTGCTTTAAAGGTGTATAACAAAACTTTTATTCCAAACAAGTTTTATTGTATCAAGGGAAATTTAGAAACTATCATTAGAAATATCTCTATTTATACGATCATAAGGATTTTGTGATATTATGTTAAAATATTTAAAAAAATTGACCAACACTAAATTTATGTTATATGCAAGTTGGTATAATTTATAAAAAATTGGCAACCATTATTTGTTTAATCTATGTAATAAATAAGGAGAATACAACTATGAAACAGATATTTGAGATAACAAACAAAGAAACTATAAATGAAGTTTTAGACAACGCAGAATACGGAACATTATCAATATGTGACAACAACACACCATATAGCTTACCAATAAACTTTGTAAAGCTAAACGAAGAAATATGTTTTCATGGGTCTAAAAAAGGCAAAAAAATTGATATTATCAAAAATAACAATCTCGCTTCATTTTGTGTTGTTAAATCATATTCGATAATACAGTCATATTTTAGCTTAAACGATAAGCTCGCTTGTCCTGCTACACAATTTTTTCAGTCAGTTATAATAGATGGAAAAATTCAATTTGTTGAAAATTATTGTGAAAAAGTTGAGATATTGTCACAGCTTATGAAAAAGTTACAAAAAGAGGGTAGATACAAACCTCTATGTGAAGATATTTATAAAAAAATGATAAACGCCACAATAGTTTATAAACTAATACCAACCAAAACAAAAGCGAAGTTTAAATTTGGGCAAAATTTAAGTCAAGAAAAATTTGACAATGTTATCAAACACCTTAAACAAAGAGCAAACCATGATGATATTTTGACAATAAAAATGATGAAAGGGTTAAAAATTTAACAAAAGTTTTATTTTTGTATGTATTGTAGTGACAGTTTGCGGTATATTAGCTTTGTTAGCTTGAATAAAAGCCAAGCTTAAAACTTGGCTTTTATCGATAAAACATTTATCCTATATAGAGTCTAGTAGGGTCCATAAATGACAAATATACAGACAGCACCGCAGCTACAACCAACATTATTCCAATAATTTTATCCATAGTGTCCTCCTATTTTCTATTTTCATATTGTGATTTGCTATCACCTATAAACTTCAAGCCATTTATATCTTGATTTACTTCATAAGTGTTTGTAGCATTTGCCGCTTGTGTTATAAAGCTATAGTATGTCAAAACACCCAAGATTGATAACAACAACACTGTAGCTATAAGCATACCAGTTAGCCCATGAAGCAAAGAGAAAACTCTTCTTTCGTGTTCGTCCATTTGTGTGTTAACTGCCATTTTTTGCTCCTAATGTGAGTATATAAGTAGATACAGCTTCTATTTGTTTATCTGTAAGTCTGCCTTTAAATGCAGGCATCTCGCCTATCTCGCCTTTTTTACCAGCACCTATAGAAGCGCCTAACCCAGCTACCCCATAAGCTTGATACATAGGCACTGTGAGGTCTTGAGCTTTACCAGCTATTCCTTCAGCATCTACACCATGACATGGAGCACATTGCACCAAAAATACACTTTGTCCCATAGCCTCAAGGCCAGCTTGGTCAATATTTTTAAAAGTATCTTCAAATTTTGCTTGATACTCATTTACCTCTTCATTGTATTGACCTATTTGACTAAATCCACTTGTAGGGTATCCTATGGTCCAATACCACATAAGCCATACAATTGTACCTACAAATATTATAGCCCAACCAGTTGGCACAGGATTTTTATATTCACCTATACCGTCCCAATTCTCTTCTGCTAATTCACCGCTTGCTGTATCGTTTTTTATCTGATTTATGTACTTTAAAGCCACAAATACTGTGATAGCAATAATCGCAAATCCAGCAAGCATGGTTATATCATTGATATAATCATCACCCAGCTTAAAAGAATCGCCAGCTACGAAATATGTTCCAGCCATCAATGCTATAACAAGTATTAAACCACCTATTATCATAGATTTCATACTATTTTCTCCTTTTTATTTTCGTTTTTCTAGAGGTTTTGCGTCAAATGAATCATCAAGAACTAGGTCTGAATATTTTTCAAAATCCCTCTCTCCAGTTTTTTGTCGTTTGTATATAGAGTATGCATATGCATAAAATATAACAAACACAAACAATATTATAAAAAACTTTAGATACCCTTGTAGTGTCAATATTGATTCATAATTCACTTCAAACCTCCTATTTTAATGAGTTCAAATAAGCTATAAGCGCAACAATTTCAGGTATTTTTCCATCTGCTATAGCGTCTTTAACTTTTTGGTCTTTCATATCTGCTGCTATAATTTTCGCATATTCAAGTGCTTTTGCTTGTGTGTCGCTCCAGCTTCCAAGTTTTGGCATACCTTCTTGATCGTATGGCACTGCAAATACTTGCTTTTGTGTGTTTGCATTTGCATAAGCTGTCGCTATATCGGCGATATTTTCAAACATATGCGGATACGCGGGCATGATAGTTCCCGGCATAACAGACGCAGGGTCTTTCATATGATTTTCATGCCAGTCTGTTGTTCTATAGTTTCCAACTCTTAGAAGGTCTGGACCTGTTCTTTTTGAACCCCATAAAAATGGCCTATCATAAGCATACTCACCACTTAAGCTATACATACCGTATCTATCGGTCTCTGATTTGAATGGTCTTATCATTTGTGAATGACAAGCATTGCAACTGTCTTTTATATATACCTGTCGTCCTGCTAACTCCAACACCGTGTATGGCTTGGTGCCAACAGTTGGTTGTGATTGTTTTGCAAAATCTGGTATTATTTCTATAATTCCTGCAAATGCGACTGTCAAAAATACACCCACAGCAAAGAAAAATGGTCTTCGTTCTAACCAATTAAACATAATTTTTTCCTCCTTCTTTTTATAAGCCCATAGGCGATGCAGTCGCAGGCTCTTTATCAAGCACTCTACTACTTGTAGCGGTTTTATACATATTCCAAGCGAACATTATAAATCCAATAAAATATAGTAATCCACCTACACCTCTTATCGTATAATAAGGTTGAAGCACATTAACTGTATCTATAAACGAATAAACCAACGAACCATACTGATCATAAGCTCTCCACATCATACCTTGCGTGATACCAGCTATCCACATAGATGTAAAGTATAATACAATAGCTACAGTTTGAATCCAAAATTGTGTTTCCATGAGTGATTTTGAGTATATCTCTCTTTTATACATACGAGGTGCCATATGAAATAAAGCAGCCATGATCATAAATGCAACCCAACCAAGTGTTCCATCGTGAACATGACCTGGTATCCAGTCTGTAAAGTGCGCTATGGCATTGACTGATTTTATTGATTGAATTGGACCTTCAATTGTAGATAACATATAAAATGTAGATGCCATAATCAAAAACTTGATTAGTGGGTTTGTTTGAAGTTGACTCCACTCACCTTTCATAGTAAGTAACATATTTATAGCACTACCCCACGATGGCAATATAAGCACTATAGACATAGCACTACCCATAGTTTGCATCCAATCTGGAACAGTAGAGTATATAAGATGGTGTCCACCAGCCCAAACATATACAAACAAAAGCCCCCAAAAAGCTAATATAGACAATTTGTATGAAAATACATTTTGTCCACTTTCTTTTGGCAAAAAGTAGTATATCATAGCTATAATTGGCACTGTAAATACAAAACCAACAGCATTATGTCCATACCACCACTGAACCAAAGCATCGTTTGTACCTGCATATCCTGATATTGAATGCATCCAACTACTTGGTGCCCCGTTGCTAAAAAACATCGTAGGTATCTCAACATTGTTAAACAGATAAAACATAGCAATAGCTAAAAATGTAGCTATATAATACCATATAGATATATACATGGTTCTCTCTCGTCTTATACCTATAATACCAAATATAGATACCCCCCAAAGCACCCACCATACTACTACAAGTAGATCAAGTGGCCACTCCAATTCGGCATATTCTTTTGATGTTGTAAAACCAGTTATTAAAGTTACTACTGCTAACAAAATTGTAATAAAATACAACAAGAAGTGCAACCTAGCAACTCCCATCAAAAAAGGTGACTCTTTTAAAGAAACCTTCAAAACCCTTTGCGATATATAATACCAAGTGGCAAATATACCACTAAGCGCAAAACCAAAAGCAACACCATTTGTGTGAAGCGGTCTTAATCTACCAAAAGTTCCATACTCTCCTGCTAAATTGTTTAGCTCCGGAAATGCCATCTGAAATGCTAAAATAACACCCACAAGCATACCTATAATACCAAACAAAATAGTAGCAAAGGTAAAAGCTTTTGCTATGCTATAATCATAATCGATTGCTGAACTATTTGACATCAACATATCCTCCTAAAAAAAATTCAAAGTGTATAAGCTACACAGTTGTATTGCATTTTATCAAAATAAGATAAAATTAACTATAAAAAGACAAAAATTGACTATTATTTAAGATGTTATCTCAAATAAATAATAATTTTAATGTAATATAAAATATATATATTTATTTTATCAGGTTAAGTTTAAGACTATTTAGATAAATTTGTTCAGCTTTTAATTTCAAAGCTGATAGGAGAGGATATATGATAGAATTAGATGCACCGTTTTTAAACCTTCCAGAGATACCGCTGGATATGTTTCTTCCAATATTTTTATCCTCTTCTGCTGTTTTGTTATTCGGGCTGTTTTATGTGGCAATTTACACATTGGTGAAGATGGGCTATCTTAAAAGTATATATATGCCTTTTGCATATATCTTTTGGATACTTCAGACATATTGTTTATATTTTGTAGCTGTTTCTTTGGGCGGAGATAGTTTTACAGTTAAGGTGCTTATGATAGCCATGGTTGGTTATCTTATTTTGCCTCATTTGTATTATTATCTAAACCAAAGAAGTGAACAACGATATGAACAATAAATAAAAAAGGAGAAAATAGATGTCAAAACGAACAGTGTCTGTATGGACAGACAATCGATTTTGGATGAGATCAGCAGGATGGGTAACTGGCTTTTCAGCTGTGTTGCTTATTTGGCTTACATTTGACACGATGGGTCAAATCCAAATGGGAAATGACAATGACCTCAAAAATGGTATAGCAAAAAGGGTTCCAGGACCAACTGTTATAAACTATAACATTAAATACGAATTTAGTGAAAAAAGAGGTCATGAGGTGCCACTTATTGGCGAAAAAGAGAAATTTTTTGGTAGAGATGACTATAGCGAAGAGGAAGCTGGCAAGCTACTTCATATAGGAAAATTGGCTTCACAAGTTAAAAACTGTATGAATTGTCATACATTGCTTGGCAATGGCGCATATTATGCACCTGACTTAACCAAAGCATGGCTTGATCCAGCTTGGGACAATGTGTATCTTGGTATGACAGGAAAAAGCACAAAAGAGGAAGCTATAGCTGAATTTTTGATGCATCCTTCACAATACCCTACTCATGCTAGAATGATGCCAGATCTTAAAATCACAGCTGATGAAGCGATAGGCTTAGTTGCATTTTTGAAACATATGAGCTCTATAGATACCAATGGTTTCCCAAGAAACTTTGGCAAGAAAAATTTAGTAGTAAATGAAAAAAGGGGTAATCAATGACAAATAGTTTAAAATGGGAAGGACAAAAGCTCGCAACTTGGTATTTCACGGTAGCCGTGGTGCTTTTTGGTGCTCAACTGCTTATGGGAATTATATCTGCTGTGCAGTTTATATATCCTAGTTTTCTTTTCGAGATTTTTGATTTTTCAGT
>Ga0164315_10000014_pt1 | contig 84873 bp, 81 predicted proteins | sample GuaBasSedimGuay6_FD_113737 | JGI IMG/M metagenome (GOLD analysis project Ga0164315, IMG submission 113737) | Subseafloor sediment microbial communities from Guaymas Basin, Gulf of California, Mexico - Guay6, Core 4569-2, 0-3 cm | ecosystem: Environmental > Aquatic > Marine > Hydrothermal vents... | reverse complement strand
TTTTTATGCTTCCTACGGGACTTCGTAGTGCAACCCGAGCTTTACTTCGGGGTGCGTGGTTCTTGCTACCGAAGTTAGAAAAAGAGTAGGGAAATAGGGATTGGAAGGCGAGAAAAATTTCACGTGAAATTTTATCCTTTTACATCCCCCACCTAAAGGAAGGGGGGTTGAAGGACATTGTGGATAAATCCCCCCGAAGAACTGGGGGGAGCCTAATCATTATATCTTAAGTGAATCTGTTTTTAGATGAATATAGCGATCACGACTAATTACATCGCCTTCTAGCCACATATCTAGAGATATATTTTTTCCACCAATAAATTTCATGAAGTCATTAAACTTTTCAGGTTTCATTAATGCTTTAGAAAGCCAAGGCCCCAGTTTTCGAAGCCTTTTAATCGGTTTTTTCAACCTTCTTATTCTTTTAAGCTTTCTTTCAATCAAATATGCCTTTGGTCCCTTGGCCAGACAACCAATTTTTTCAAAGATACAGCTTTGAGCATTATCACTTAAGTTAAACCTTAAATTCATAAAAGTTTTACCAAGATGTGGCAGGCCATGAAGCTCAGGGGTGTACTGGAAAAAACGTTTGTCATTTACCAGATTATTTACATACTTGACCCGTTTTTTCATATCTTTATACTCAGTTTGGTCATCTCGGATTTCCACCTCAAGTGAAATATTTGAATCCGTGACATTTTTAAAATCCTTATCAGAAAACTCTAGATGTCCGATTAGTTTATAAAACTTATTTGTACTGTTAATCATATTATTGGTCTTCATCATGGTTTGGTAATTATAATACCTTTTAGTCTCACCATTTGGTCGTATTCTGGTTATATAAGTTCCCTTCGTCTCTCTCCCAATAGCTAGTATCCCTCCAAAACCAAACAGCCAACTAGATTCATAAAACTTTTCTTTAGTTTTAGTATGAGGTCTATTCTCTAAAAGAGGGTGATTCTTTTTGTTAGTAAACGCTGCCAGGTTAAATGCCTTCATCTCTTCTAAAGATGCTTTTTCGCCCAACTTAAAATGCCAGGTTTTTTTATCTCTAGTTCCCCAAGTTAAAGCGGCCGAAAAGAAGTCAATTCGCATGATCTTAAATAATTTTAAAAAAGCTTTATAACTAAAAGTAAAATCCTGGGCAAATTCCTTCGAGACATCAGTTTCCCCATTATAACCTTTTTCGACAATTGTTCGATTTAAGAAAATTTGTTCTTGTTCAATCCCAGTTCCTATCCCAACAAGTGTATTAGTTGAAATGGACTGTTTAGCTTCAACGCCTACAAATAGTCCATCCGAGTACATCTCACCAGGTTTTAACTTTTTGATAATCTCCCACTTTTTAAAGGGGAGACTGGCCAAAAGTTTAATTCTACCTTTTAGCGCCTCCATCGGCGTGGCAGAGTAGTATCTCGCCCTAAAACTTTTACCCATTAAGGCCTGAATTGATAATTCGGCCTCAAGTCCGGAATTGCCAAGTGGAATGTCGGCCGAAAATCCAATATTTCCAAATATTTTAAGAATATCTATAGTTACCCAGGCATCCCCTTCTCTTTTAGCATTGGGATTTCTCTTGATTTCTCTGGCCCATCTAAAACCAACTCCAACTCCGAGCAACATCTCTTCAACTACCACACTGGTAGTTTCTGTTGGAATAGTACCCATACGATGCCAAGGAATTGATTTGGTGGCATTACCAAGAGGTCCAATTAATATTCGCCCCAACTTGGTCATCTCATCGGGCATAAAATTGTCTTTTACAAAATTAATAGGAGAATATAAACTTTGATATTCCTTCTCTAGTTTCCCATTTTTAATATATTTCCCATAACTGAATTCTTCTGGAACGACTTCATCCCAAAGAGTGATTAATTGACCATCAATTTTCCTACCTTCAAGATCAAAGGCCTTCACTATTTCATTTCTTCTAACAACCATTTTTTCAATCATTAGCTTGGCAACGTCATGAGGCCATCCGGCAACTTGGGCCAAAGATTCTAGTTGAGACCTCGTAATTTGCACCATATAACGGGCCATCCATTTTAAATCAGAGTAGCTGGCCTGTTGAAAAGGATTTCTGTTCTTATCAATCCATTGATTATTGGAATATTTAATTTTAAGCTTGCTTTTAGTTTTCTTTAAAAAAGACCATTTATAGGCATTGGGGGCATTGGTGAAGTATTGATCTCCAAAGGCAAAGCCAAGATCATGAACGAGTTCTTGTATTTCCCAATTAAGTAGATTTTTTCCATTTTTAATCAATTTAACCTTATTATTTCTTGAAGGTTTATAATCTGGACTATTCACAAAACCCATAATTAAAAGAAGTGCTCTTACTTCTCTTCTTTCCCAGTTACCAAGTTCTGTCGCATGAAAATCTCCGACTCGAAGAATTTTGTTAGATCTGGCCTCAATAACTGCTTCATGAAAAACAGCAAAGAAACCTTTTTCATCTTCTCCAGTGTTTTTAATATATCTACTGCTTAAAACATCTTCTGATTTATTGTAGTAACTAAACCAATCCATCAGCATATTTTGATACTCTTCTTCATTTTCAAAGTAGATCTTGGCCTCTTTAATATAGTAGGTTTCATCACTGTGATAACCTAATAAATTCATGAAGCGTGACATGAAAACTTCTGGATTAACTTCTCTACCAAACTTAACCTTCCATTTTTTCACCTTCCCGTTCGCAAGGTGTTCCTTAACCTTTATCTTGGGATTTCCTTCACGCAGATTTATTCTGCTAAAATAGAAAATATGTGGGAGATCTCCCGTTTTATCTTTTTTATATAAGGGATCTTTAGCAGCGATATTTTCTGGTCTTGACCAAAAAGAAGTATCCACTGGATCAATCTCGGAAAGATCGATTCCCTGTTTAATCATTTGATTAAGTTCTTCTTTTGCGTAATATCTATTTTTCGTAGGATTACCAAGATTAGAAGCACGAGTCCTTTTTGATTCTTCTACTGGTACGTGATGTTTTTTAAACAATAGCGAAACCATACTCTTAATCGCATGCAGTGCTGAACCATCCCTAGAACCCCTTATAAGTGCCATATGGATTTTCATAATATCTTTTAACTTGGATTCTAAAGCTTTCTGTCCTGATATATTTTTTAAATTTTCCAGGTTGGCCAAAATCCAATCGATAGATTTAATTTTAGTATCCTCTAAGGCCTTTTTTTCAGCAACTTGAAGAGAAATTTCATTCTCACTTCTTAAGTTACCCACTATCAGCTTTATTTCTTCCTTTTTATTTATTAGGCCCTTTTCTCTAAATTTTTCTAGCTTAGATAGAGAGAAAGCTCCTCCTTCATAAAAAGTGTCTGCGACTAACTTCTTTAAATAAGTAGAGTTTTCTAATCCTAAATCCCTTTCATGAAGGTTATCGGCCGAAATTATCGGAGAAAGAATAATTAGAAAGAAAATAAGAATAGATTTTATGTTAAAAGGCACCTTTAGCTCCTGCATTACATGCTTTGCGTAGGGCTTTGTTAGCAAGGAAATGCTGAAGAGCAAAATGACTTTATTATTTTTACATTGACGCACCACAGGGGACGCCCCTTGCACTGTGCGCGGTGAGTTGGCGTGGCGTCTATTTAATTCTGCGCGTTATAGTAATCGTCATCTTCGAGAATGATTCTAGTGTCTTCAGTGGGGTCTTCATCTTCTTCTTTTACCACTCTTACGGCACCTGGCTGAGTTCCCTCGACAAATGACTCCATAAAAGCGACTGTCGCCGCATCTCTTGCTAGCTCACCTGTTTTCTTATCAACTAAGACGTTTATTATCCCTTTAGGTGGAACAAAATCTTTTTCTCCCAGCCTTCTTACGCCTTCTTTCATATATTCCCGCCAAATAGGCAATGCGGCCTTAGCACCGGTTTCGCCCCAGCCTAGAGTTTGGTTATTATCAAAGCCGGTCCAAACACCAGTCACTAGATTGGCACTAAACCCTAAAAACCATGCATCAACGTAATTATTAGTCGTTCCGGTTTTTCCACCTATAAAAGGTGAAACACTTCTTGCTCCTCTACCCGTGCCATGAAGAACCACTCCTCTTAAAAGGTTGGTCATTAAATAAGATAAGCGAGAATCATAGACATAATCATCTTCTAAATTATCAAGATATGGGTTTATAGGTTCTAGATTTTCTTCATCAATATCTTCAACTACTTCACTGATTTGAGGAGCTTGCTGATTAAAAAATTCCATTTGTACTGGATTTCCATCCCTATCTATTACCGAGATAATCGCTTTAGGCCTTATTAATTTACCCTTATTGGGAAAAATTCCATAGGCCCTAACAATTTCCATTAAGCTTATTCCAAATGAGCCTAGGGCAATACTTAAGTCATGATCAACCTCAGCATTGAGATCAATTCTTTTAATAAATTCTACAATTTTTCTAATTCCTAAAGTATTGGCAAGCTTAATAGTTGGAACATTTCTACTTTGCTCTAGAGCTTGTCGATAGGTGATAGGCCCTTTAAATTTTCCATCATAATTTCTTGGCTTCCATTTTAAAGTTGCATCAACCCCGGCCAAGGCCTCAGGTGAATCAATTATAATTGAAGCAGGTGTCATCCCTTCTTCAAGTCCTGCTGCGAACAAAAAGGGCTTAAAACAAGAACCCGGTTGTCTTTTTGATTGTAGAGCGCGATTAAATTGTGATTTTGAAAAATCAGTGCCCCCAACCATGGAAACAATTTCTCCACTGGCCGGAGATATTGAAACTAGGGCACCTTGTGCATCGGGGTATTGGTCTAACTTGGCCAATATATAAGTTTCCTTTTTGGCCAATTCAATTCGTTCCAATCTTCTTTTATTTTCGGTATTTTGATACCTCTTCCAATAATTTTTATACAAATGAGGAAAGATGGCGGTTTTCTTTTTGATGATCTCCACTAAAATCACATCACCGGGTCTAACAATTTTTGTGGGATTTATAATATAAGGAAAAAGATTTTTGTCTCCGCTAATTTGCCTCTCATGGGCCCAACGATAATGAGTATAGGGTATGATGGCCGTCTGCCCACCTATTGAAACATAGATGACTCGAGAGCTGTTGCTAACTTTTATAACCACCCCTTCATAAGATTTCCCTTTTTGTAAGTATTCGAACAAAGGATCTTCCTTACTTACTCCAGGGTAAAATATAGAAGGAGTTATCTCTTTAACTTTCTCAAGGTACTTCTCTTTAATACTTAAAAATGCCTCTTCATCAAAGGAAACTTCATATTCTCTTTTCAATTCATTAGTTAAGGTAAAATACTCTGACTTTTTTCGATAAGTTTCTTTTCTAAATTTAATTTCAAATTCATTTATTTCTTCATCAGTGACGAGGTGTTTTAAAGGCCCTTTATATCCTTGCCTTTTATCAATCTTTTTTACGCCTTTTAAAACTTCTTTTTCTGCCTTCTGCTGTAAATGCCAATCCAAGGTGGTATGTATTTTATAACCATCTCTTAAAAAAGATTTGTCCCCCACTTGGGCCACAACTTTTTGTCTAATCCAGTCAGTAAAATGACCCGCTCTAAAACCTGATTTCTTTTTAAGTTTGTATTTAATTTTCTCTGCAAGCGCTAGCTTATATTCATCTGCTGAAATTTTGTGATTGACCAACATACGCTTTAAAACGTAGGCCTGCCTTTTTTTAGCAAACTTAGGATTAATATAAGGAGAATACTTACCAGGGGCGACTAACAGTCCTGCCACCATGCCCGCTTCAGCAAGCGTGGCCTCAAATAGCTCTTTGCCAAAATAACCTTTAAAAGCAGCTTTAATACCATAGTATCCCCCACCCAAATATACCTGATTCAAATAGAGATAAAGAATTTCTTCTTTAGTAAATTTTTTCTCGATTCTTTGTGCCAGTAAAACATCTTTAATTTTTCGAGAGATAGATCTCTCTCGACTAAGAAGAAGAGATTTGGCCACTTGCTGGGTTATAGTACTTCCACCTTGAACAACTCTTCCCGCCTTTAAATTAACAACAAGGGCGCGAAGTACTCCATTATAATCGACTCCCGTATGCTGATAAAAAGAATCATCTTCTGCCGATAAAAAAGCATTTATGATAAATTCTGGCACTTCACTAATAGGCACCACTTCTCTTTTTTGCTCGCCTATTTCCGCTAAAATTGTTCCATCTTTGGCCAAAATTTGAGAAGGAATTGGCGGTCTATAATCGGCCAAGGTTGAAATTTTAGGCAGGTCAAAAGAAAAATAGGTTACAACCCCTACAACACTTAAAACTCCAAAGAGAAAAATCCCTGCACATACATATAAAAAATTAATCATTTTAGTTTTCATTTAATCACCTGACCTTAGCATTGCGTCTCTTCCAGTCTACAATATAATCTTTTATTGAAGCTACCATTTCTTCACTTACCTTCCTCATAAGCTGGATATTTTTTGGCAAATTCTTTTCTGAATCCAAGGGAACATCAGCAAAAGGTAGAGCAAATAATAAATCCAGATCCTTCCTTTCTTTTTTAATCTTTCCAATCATCTTCCCATAGTGACCATATAAAAATCCATCCTCCACTTGAAGTTCAATTTTATCGGCCAAAACATCTACTCCAATAACAATATCAGCACCTAATCCTCTTAACGATTTGCCGTTATATACTATCCATTGCAAAGGAGTGGAAAGCGACTCCTTCATCTTAGAATGATAAAATCTAAATTGTGCCTTAAGCGCGGAATGAAGTGATCCTCTTTTTAGATTCTCTATTTTAAAATTAATTTTATTAAAAACAGGAATAACTAGAGTAATATCAAGTTCCTGAATACCTATATTTGTAAAATCTCTTAAAAGTTTATCTTCCAACGCGCTTTTCCATTGTGGCGAAAATGCCCTTTTCCCTTTAACTTCATTTAAAAAATTATAAAATAACCATTCTATTTTCTCTGGAGATTTTCCACTCGCAAAATAAGAGGCAATCACCGCACCCATTCCAGTTCCTGAAATTATTCGAATATTTATACTATTTCTTAAAAGACTTTTTAAAAAATAGGCATGGCCCAAGGTCCGATTTAGCCCGGGACCTAGCACTAAGGCCAAAACGGGTTCTTTTTGATCCTCTGAAGAATCAATACCCCTGCTGGTATATTCTGGCCCATAAGAACCGTCCTTAATTTTAGGCTTTGCTTTACCAACGCTCAAATCACTTAGCTGAACCCCAAGAGGTTCATTATTAGTTGACGAAGTAGAGCAAGAAATAATTAAAAATAAAAATAAAAGTATCGACCTCAATCCAGTTCTTCTTCCTTTAGGCCATCCGTTAGCACATTAATCTTTTTTTCCGCTCTACTAAGAGTCTGTTTACATTTTTTATAAAGTTCGACACCCTTTTCGAACTTCTCCAAACTTCTTTCCAATGCTAATTCCCCTGATTCAAGCTCCTCTACAATCTGCTCTAGAGTTTCTAAGGATTTTTCAAAATCTAGCTCTTTTTTCTTTGCCATAATTCCTCGACTTAAACAGTGCGCCAAAAGATTGACGTTTATAACTCATATTCACTACGCAAAACATACAATATCAAAAGCTTACTTTCCATGGATTATTTTTCCCGGTGTGGAATTTTTGTCACCTAAATTAATATTTTAAGATAAGCAGGAGGATAATTTGAAAGATATCTGGGTTCCCTTATCTGGGGCCATCGCTCAACAAAGAAATGTTGAGACTATTGCCAATAATTTGGCCAACTCCAATACTCCTGGGTTTAAAAAAGATAAATTAACTTTTAAAGAGCAACTTGCGACGCTCAACAATGGCCTACAAGCAGCAGGCATTGATGCTTCTCATAAAATTTTCACCTCAGAAGATTTTTATCGCTCCTACGGGGCGGAAAATGCCAAGGTGAAAGTAGATGGTTCCTATACCGATCATCGTCAAGGTGACCTCAGACACACCGGAAACCCCCTTGACCTGGCGGTAAATGGCCCTGGTTTTTTTGAATTAAATACACCTAATGGAGTTCGTTTTACCCGTAAAGGAACCTTCTCCCTCTCTGGTGAAGGGTATTTAGTCAATGAGAAGGGTTTTCCAGTTCTCTCCAAGCTTGCCCCACTGCCTAAAGGCGAGAGCTCTGATCCTGCCAAAAGAACTGTAAAAATCACTGGTCAAAAAATATCTTTAAATCACTCTGGTGAAATTTTTGTTGATGGAAAAAAAATAAACGACCTTTCCGTCGTGGAATTTAAAGATATTGCTGCACTAAAAAAAGAGGGCAATTCCCTTTTTATTAACAATTATCCCGAAAATTTAATCTCTGATGTAAAAAAATCCACACTTCATCAAGGTTTTTTAGAAGGTTCAAATGTTAATCCCCTGGAAGAGATGTCAGCACTTATTAAGGCCTCCCGTCACTTTGAAAGTATTCAACAAGTACTAAAGGCCTATGACAATATCAGTGGCAAGGCAGTAAATGAAATTGCAAAATTTTAGGAGATGAAATGATACAATTAATAATGTTTTTTCTTATCAGTTTGGTGGCCCCAATTGAATCAAAGGCCATGATGCGGGCCCTTAATACTGCCGCCTCAGGAATGGCCGCTCAAGAAGCCGTTGTTAATACCATTGCTAATAATATTGCCAACCTAAGTACTGTTGGCTTTAAAAAGTCTCGAACAGAAACAGATGATCTTAATTATCAAACTATAATTGAACCGGGAGCTCGCACCAACTCAGATACTTTTCATAACGTTGGAGTGCAAATCGGTTCCGGAGCAAAAGTTTCGGCAGTCAGGAAGCACTTCACTCAAGGTGAACCCAATATAACCAATAACCCCTTTGATTTAATGATTAATGGAGATGGTTTCTTTGGCATTGTTTTGCCCAATGGAAATCTTAAATATACGAGAGATGGGGCCTTTAATGTAAATAATCAAGGACGACTGGTTAATAAAAATGGCTATGCCGTATTCCCCGATATGAGTTTTCCTCCAGGAACCTCCCAAGTAAACATCTCAGAAGATGGGATGGTTGATGCTTATGTAAATGGTCAACAAGAACCTCTAAAGCTTGGTCAAATTGCTGTCTTTACTTTTATAAACCCCGTGGGCCTTAAATCTTTAGGAAAAAATCTCTATGATGCCACGGTGGCCAGTGGTGCTCCCACCCAGCAAACTCCAAGTACCAATAATGCCGGTGGTATCATGCAAGGAGCACTGGAAAGTTCTAATGTAAATATAATGAGTGAAATGACTGAGTTAATTCGTGCCCAAAGGGCCTATGAAATGAACTCCAAGGTCATGGGGATTGCAGATAAGATGTTACAAACCGTAAACAATATTCGGTAAAAATATGAAAAAGTTTTTATTTATCAACCTGATCTTTATAAGTTATGCGAGCCCTAACTGCTCCATGACTTTTTTTAAAAATACTATTTATATCGGTAGCAAAAATAATTTAAAAAAATCAGATGTGATAAAAAGCACTAATTGCCAGGAAGCTATCAGTTCTAAGTTTCACCAAATTGTTATTAATTCGGCAGGAACACTAAAAAGTAAATACTTAAAAAGTATTGATCCTTCAATAAATTATTACCCGGAACATTTTCATCTAACTCCACTAAAAGAAATTTTAAGAGAAAAAATGGGGCCCTCTAATGAAGAAAGATTTACTAAAATAAGATTTATGAACAATACTTTGGCCATTCACTTAAAAGAAGATCAATTACTAGATATTCCTAAGGGATTTAAAACAGGTAACATGGCATTTACTCTTGAACTGCTTGGAAAAAGCGGAAAGTCCGAGAGTATCTGGATTGAGGCCGTTGGCACTAAACTCCTTGAGGTTTATGTAGCATCACTTGATCTTATGCCAACAAATGATGACTTAAGCTCAGCTCTTTTTAAAAAAGTTAAGAGAAATATCACTAATCAAAATCTATATTTTATAGATGATAAAACGCTCTCATTTCACAAGCTTAATCGCACGCTAAAAGCGGGAGAGATATTAAAAAAATCATTCCTTATTAAGAAAAACCTTGTGAGCTTTGGTACCCCCGCAAAAATAACATATCAAAAAGGTAGTCTAGTCCTAACAGGCATGGGCCTGCCTCTTAGCACAGGACGATTTGGCGATTTTGTAAAACTTAAAAATCCTAGAAATAAAAACATAATCTTTGGAAAAGTAAACGGACCTAATTCCGTATTGGTAGGCCTATGAAAACACATTATCTCTTTCTCGCTTTATTAAGCTTTAACCTCGTCTCTTGTAGCGGTCTTATTAAAAAAAGACCTAACCGAAAAATGCTCGATGAGAAGTCTGTAGCAGAGTCAAAACCAAAAGATGACTTTGATCAATTTCGCAGGGCCCCTGCCAGTGTCGACATGCTTAAAAGAAAAAAGCGCTTCGATGCCGAAAGAAATGATACTTCAGGGCCTAGTTTATGGACGGGAAAAGGGACAAATTCTTATTTATTTACCAACCAGACAGAAAAGCAGCTTGGAGATATCATACGAGTAAATGTTTTATCTAAACTAAAAAAAGAAATCACCAATGAGCTAAAGTTATCTGCAAATTATGATAAGTGGGAAAGAAATAGTGCAGATTCTAAAGACACTAAAAAACCAGACAAATCCAAAGATAATAAAGTATCCCCTCACGACCATATCTCAACCGTTGTAGAAGAAGAGATCAATCAAACCCATTTGCTTATAAAAGGCCGAAAAACTGTCCTCTATAAGAAGCAGAAAAAACTAATTGAGTTTAGGGCCCTCGTGGCGAGAAAGGATATCACCGAAAATGATTCCCTAGAATCCGATAAAATATTAGAATCCACCGTCAAAGTGTTGAGGTAACCATGAAAAATCTTATTGCTCTAACCATTTTTATTTTCTCCACAGGATCCTTTGGAGCTACTACTAAAATTAAGGATCTTATCTCTTTAAAAGGTGTTCGAAAAAATCCTATTATCGGATATGGATTAATTGTGGGGCTAAATGGGACTGGAGATAGTGCCTCAGACATCACAAAATCCTCTTTAAAAAGTCTATATTTAAAATTAGGACTTGAACCACAAAAAAATGTTACATCCAAAAATGTTGCCGCGGTTGTTGTCACCGCTGACCTTCCTCCCTTTGCAAGAGTCGGTCAAAAAATAGATATCACAGTCTCTTCTGTTGGAGACTCTAAATCTTTGGCCGGTGGAACACTTTTAATTACCCCCTTAAAAGGTGGTGATGGAATCATCTATAGTATTGCCTCTGGAAAAGTTTCCATCGGTGGACTCAAACAAGGTAAAAACTTTGCCACGACAGGTAGAGTGCCCGGCGGTGGAATCATCGAGAAAGAATTGGCGGTTAAATTTTCGCTAAAAGATAAACTAGAGCTTAGACTTATTAATCCTGATTTTACTACCGCCGCTAGAATGGAAAAAACCATCAACCAAAACCTTGGCGGACAATTTGCTCGAGCAAAAGATTCGGCCACTATAGAGTTAATTGTTCCCGTTAGTTACAACCGAAAAGTTGTTCAACTTATGGCGATTGTAGAAAATTACAAAGTAAATGTTGATATCCCCGCAAATGTGGTTATTAACGAAAGAACCGGTACTATCGTCTCCGGAGGAAATGTTACTCTTTATCCTGTCGCTATCTCACATGGTAATTTATCCATTGAAATAGAAGGGTCAAAGGCCGATGGGAATAAGAGTGAAAAAGTCATCTATGTAAATAAAAGTACCTCTCTTAAAGACTTGGCACAGGCACTCAATGCATTTGGCGCTGGTCCTGAAGATTTAATTTCTATCATTCAAGCATTAAAGAAAAATGGTTCCCTAATAGGAAATGTGGAACTTATTTAGTAGGCCTGAATTAATTTTTTTAAGGGGTTATAATTGAAAAAGGGAAATGGTCAAGGAAGATCTAAATGCCTATAAATGTTAAAGCAAGACCTTTAAATATTAAGAAAAAAATACCCAATGCCATCCCCCAGGTCTACAAAAATATTGCCCAGGGAATGGAGAGGCAGTTTCTTCAGTACATGCTGGAGAAAATGAAAGATACCGCAAAAACTAAAAATCAAGATACAGCAGGAAAATATTATCAAAGTCTTATGACCAGTGAGCATGCCAAAATAATGGCCTCAAAAAATGGCGGGGTTGGTATTCAAAAACTAATTTTAAAGCAGATCTATCCTGGATACCAAGATACAACAAGAAAACTAAACCCAGGGCCAAAAAATATTCCTAAGGCCTATATAGAGGGGAGTAAATTATGAAAAGAGTAGAGAACACCTCAAAAAGAACACCTTTTTTTCCTAATCAAAAGGCAAAAAATGTAAATGATCAAAGTTATTCGCCTTCAGAAAATGAAGCAGGTGCCGTTCCAAAGGATAAATCTCAAAGCGATTCAAAAGTTTCAATCCCTTTAGGTACTAAAGTTTTTTCTCGGATTAAAAAATTGGTGGATAAAACCCCACCAAAAAATAATATGGAAAAAATTGAACAACTAAGAAATGAAATCCAAGCTGGAAATTATTACGTAAATGAAAATATATTAGCTGATAAAGTGCTTCAAAATGAATTTGGGCTTTGGAGAGATTAATGAAGACTGATGAAAAAACCTATTTCTATTTAACTGACCTCTGGCAACAACTGTGCGAAGAACACGCGCTCTTATTTAATATAACCTGTGATGAATATCTATTTCTTCTAGATAGTGACTTAGAGTCAATTGAAAAGATCGTAGAGGAAAAAAATATTGTTATTGAAAGGATTGCCCGACTCGAAAATATCCGCAAGGACTATTTAAAAGATCTTAATTCAACTTTAAAAGATTCTGAAAAAATAAATTCAAACTCAGATCTCTTAAAGTTCCTTGGAAAGTCTGTTATTGAAAAAGAACAAAAGCACTTCGCAAGATTTAATATTCTCTTAGTAAATATCATTGGGAAAATAAAAAAACAGAATAAAAGAAATCAAATCTTCCTTCGGAAGGTGATGATTTCCTTATCAGATTGGAAAAAAGAGGCCTTTGGAGAGAAAAATTTTCAAATCTATACCGCCTCTGGCAATACCGTGGAGCAACCTTAATGGCCGATTTATTAAGCATTGCTAAATCAGGTCTGTTTGTTGCCAAAAAAGGGATGGAGACCACAAGTCATAATATTGCCAATGCCAATACCGAAGGATTTAGCAGACAGAGAGTAAATATAACGACTAATAGACCCATCGTTAAAGGCGGACTCATTGAAGGTACTGGTGCCCAAATTTCCGGTATCAGAAGAATTCATGACCCCTTTATTATGCAAAAGCTAGGGACCGACCTTGGTAATGCTAAATATTTTGATGAGATGTCAAATTCGTTAGCGCAAATTGAAGGGATTTTCGGTGATCCTGATTCAGAAGGAATCACCACAGTTTTAAACCGTTTTTTTAATTCCTTTAGTGAGCTAGCTGGAAATCCCGAAGATGAGTCTATCAGATCTTATGTACGAGATAATGCCTTAAGAGTCATTAGTGATTTCAATCGTCTCGGTGGGTCCATGGATGGGGCAACAAATAGTATTAATTCAGGGATTCAAATAGGTATTACAGATATTAATTCGCTGGCCGATCAAATTGCTAAATTAAATCGAAAAATTCTTATTATGGAATCATCCACTGGAGATGAAGCATCAGACCTTAGAGACACCAGGGACTTGTCCCTCTCAAAGCTTGCTGAAATTGTGAACATTAATTTTTATCAAGACAATCAAGGTATGTATGTAGTCAATATAGATGGCGCTGGTACCTTAGTAGCAGGAGCAATTAGAACTGAGATCATGGCAAGGCCAAATCGAGAAACTGGGCAGTTTGAAATCTACTACCAAAAAAGACCTTCTATTCCTATTACCAACAAAATAACAAAGGGAAGCCTTGGAGCTTTAGTTCAAACACGAGATGGCGGTCTTAATAAACTAAAAGAGGCCCTCAATACGATCGCTTTTGAAGTAGTTGGAAGGGTTAATCAAATTCATCAAAAAGGATATGCCAGAAGAGAGCTTAAAACCGATGAAAAGGGAAATCCCACAGATGTTGATAAGAAGGGAATTACTAGCAATATCCCTTTTTTTAAAAAACTTAGCGATAATAAAAGAGCTGTTTTTAATATCACTCTCAGCGATGAAGTAAACTCTGACCTATCAAATATTGTAACTGGACTGCTTCCTAATAGGCCCGGAGATAACCGTGTGGCGCTGGCCATTTCTAAAATTCCCCACGAGAAGCTTCTAAATGATGGCCAGACAACTTTAGAAGAAGAGTATTTAAAGGCCATCGGTAATATTGGTATTGCTGCCGGAAGGGCCAATTTTGAAAAAGAGCAATCAGATGGAATTTTGGCCCATACCAAGGCAATGAAAGAGAATATGAGTGGAGTGTCTATAGATGAAGAGGCCACTCAATTAATGAGATATCAAAGTGCTTTTCAGGCCTCTGCCAAAGTAATAAAAGAGGCCGATGAAATGATGGATGTTGTTTTAAATATTATGCCCTAAGGTGAGCTATGACGAGAGTTAGTGATAATGCCAGTACAAATGCCCTTAATTTTGCCCTTAATAAAGCAAAATCAAAAATTCAAAATCTACAATTAAAAGGTGCATCTCTAAAAAATATCAATAAACCAAGTGATGATCCTTTAGGGAATATTAAAGTTTTAAAAATAACTTCTCGAATTGCCAATAACGATCAGTATTTAAAAAATGCTGATAAGGCCATAAGCAGATTATATGCCACCGAAGATGCCCTCACTCAAATGGGAGAGATCCTTTTAAAGGCCAAAGAATTAGCTATCGGACAATCATCTGATTTATACGATGCCCGAACTAGAAAAAATGTCGCTGAAGAAGTTAAAGAATTAAAAAATAATGCCCTATCAGTGGCAAATAAAAGAATTGGTGAGCGCTATATCTTTGGTGGATTCTCCTCTCTTAAACCACCTTTTTCCAAGGATGGAGAATATCTTGGAGACGGGAACTATATGACTTTAGAGGTGGCCAAAGATTATTTTGTCCCCATAAACCTTCCTGGCAGTGAAGTTTTTATAACTTCAAAACCTATTAAATCGGGCACCCGAGATCCTCTTAGCTCTTTCCCCGAACTTAAAAATAAGACACAGAATGCAGTTCTAAAAAGAGAAATTACCGCTCAAAAGTTTCATAAAGGGGAGAATATTCTTGCCCAATTAGATATTCTCGCCAATGCTCTAGAAAATAACAATGCTGAAACAATCAGAGGATTGTTAGAAAAAATGGATGATAGTATGTCCCGAATGATTTCTATGAGAACAAAAGTCGGATCTATAGCAAAAAATATTCAACATGCCGTTGATACAATACATGTCGATAAAGTTAACGATCTTGACTATAAGAGTAAAATTCTTGATGCCGATGTGGCCGAATTATTTTCCGACATCTCAAGACAAAATAACGTCATGAAAACGGCCTATCATTCAAGCAAAATAGCATTAAATCAAAGTCTATTTGACTGGCTGCGTTAGCCCTTTTTACCCCTATTACCTTTTTTACTTGATTTTTGCGCAACATGGCCATATATGTGACACATCATAATAGATTTTATGAAGGAATATACAGGATAAATTATGCTCGTTTTGACAAGGAAGCTTGGTGAGTCAATCGCCATAGATGATCACATTAAAATTGTTGTAGTTCAAATTAAAGGCAAGCAGGTTCGTCTAGGAATCAAAGCGCCAAAAGAAACTAAGATTCACAGAGAAGAAGTCTATAAGTCCATTCAAGATCAAAACCAAGAGGCCTTAGAAAGTGACATGACTGCTATCAGCTCCCTATCTGAAGAATTTAATAAATAAAAAAACCTTCTTGCTCTTATACTCCCCTCGTTGTTAGAATTCTATTCTACTAAAATCATTCCCGTATACGGAGGGGACACATGCAAGTTACCACCACAAGATTTGGCGAACTTGAAGTCAAAAAAGAAGATATCTTTCATATTAAAGAAGGATTAATGGGCTTTGAATCCTTAAGTGATTTTTTCATTGTAGATCCAGGAGACCAAACTCTTATTCTATGGCTTCAATCAACAAAAGATCCTGCTATTGCTTTCCCTGTCATTGAACCAAAAATTTTTAATCCTGATTACCAACTTAAGCTTTTACCGCAAGAAATGCAGAGTTTAGAACTAACTGATTTATCTGATGCTACAGTTTTTTGTATTTTAACGATTCCAAAACAAGTATCAGAGATGTCGGCAAACCTTAAAGCGCCACTTATAATTAATAGTAAAACTAAAAATGGGCGCCAAATTGTTCTACAAGATTCAAAATTAGATATTCGTTGTAAAATTTATAATGATCTTAAGAAGTTTATCGTAAACTATACTTCTGACGATGCTCCTGTAGAGAAAAAGGAAGGACCTTCAATAATATCAAAGAGACCCTAAGCTTGTTTCTGTGGCCGTGTTACTAAGATTTAGATACATCGCCGCTTGTTTATTTTGTGGATCCCTGGCCAAAACTTTTTGCCACTCGGACTGTGCCTCTAAAACATTTCCATTACCGTAGTGAATAATCCCCATGGCCAGATAGGCCGGAATATAACTTGGTTGTTCATTTTTTAAATTTCGAAGCTCTTCAAAGGCCTTAGAGATAAAACCTTTTTTATTATAGACCTTGGCCATTTTTATTCTGGCCTCAAGATTTGTAGGATCTAGTTTTATAGACTTGGAGTATTCAAATAGTGCCTCATCATAACGTCCATAGGTAAGATAGTACTCCCCTATCTCATAATGTTTTTCGGAAAACTTTTTATTAATATGAGAGTCTTCTATTCCCTCTCCACCCCTAGTATTTTTTACTCGCTCCTGGGCCTGTTGAAATATTTTTTGGGCCTCATCATACTTACCAATATCATTGAATAAAACAGAGAGCGATATGGAAGCATCAGTATGCTCAGGATCTAATGCAAGAACTCTTTTAAAGGCCTTGATGGCCTTTCCTATTTCACCTTTTGAATGAAAGATATTTCCCAGCAGAAAAAAGGCCTCAACATTTTTTCCATCTGTCTCAATCAATTCATTTAGATACTGTAAAGCATTGGTGAATTCCTTTTGCTTATAATACTTCTTCCCTAATTCCAAAAGATCCAATTGTTCCTCCTTGAAACTTTACTTCTCCACCTTAGAAAGCCTTTTCTGACAATCCTTTATCAGGTCTTCCATTCTTCTTCTTGCTTTCGTTGTAACCTGGAATAAATATTCTTGGCCATAAGCTACACAGGCCTTATATTCCTCTAAGTTAAAGGAAGCTAGAACAACCCTAAGCATGGAGTGGTTATTTAAAGATTCTACCTTATATGAATTCAAAATATCCAGATACCTGTAGCGAGCAGAATCATAAACTCCGGTTTTATAGTAAAAATCCGCAATATATTTCTCTTTCTTTTGTAACATCTCATTACATTTATCGATTTTGTCCTGTGCCTTTTTGGCATATTCAGTATCCCCATAGCTATTTAAAAGCTCATTGTAGTATTTAATGGCCTCGTGGGCGGAGGAGAGGTCTCGATCATAAGAGCTTGGAAGTTGCCTATAATACGATTCGGCCACTCTAAAAGTTACATAAGTTAGTTTTTCATGCTTGGGGTGAATATTTCTAAACAATAGATATGCTGCCCCCGCTTCTATATAGTTTTCTTGTTCAAATAAAATATCAGCATATAAAAGCTCGGCATGAGTAGCATAAAAGCTGTAGGGATATTTTGAACGGATAAGATTTAAGCGCTCAGTGGCCGCAAGATAATGGCCGTCTTTTACATACTGCGTAGCTTCTTTGTAGAGGACTTCTGCCTCTGTCTTTCCACTAGGCCTTTCAATGGCACAGCCAAAAATGAATATAAGTAAGAAAATTATTTTTTTCATTAGAATAACCCCAATTTTTTTCCGGCAACCCAGCCGCGGAAACTCTCCGGATATTTGATAAATACCCAGTCCTTATCCTTTTGTCCCACAATTATTTTTTGCCCAGGATTTAGTGCCCCTATCGATGAATAGATATTTGAAGGGCCTTCATAAATTTTAATTTCTTCTAACGCAATCCCAAAATCCATCTTACTTAGATAAAACTTAGAAAACCCTAGGGGAGCGAGAGAGAGCAAAAGAAAAAGAACTATGAGAGATATTTTTTTAAAAAATTTCAAACGAACTAAGAGTAAAACCAAAATGGCCAACATAAGACTCAGTCCAGTGTAATAAGCAGGAGCTACCCCAAGCATATAAGAAAAGGTACTCCCAAAAACTCCTCCGGCCTCTCCAAGCTCCCTAACTGTTAGATTACTTTTTATAATTTCTAAATTATGAGCAACCTTGGGAAGATCAAAGCCCTCTTTAAAGGCCCTTTCCATGTAGTAACGGCCTTGAGCATAATCCCCTGTCTTGGCGTAAATTGTCCCTAAATTATAATAAAGATGTCCGGGAGAAAATTGATTATTCTCTTTTACTGAAAGCTCTAGTGCCCCTGCCATATTACCTTCAAGGTAGAGAGACTCGAGTGACTTTAAGACTGCTTCTGTGTTATTATTACTCACCGTATAATTATATCCTGCAATACACAAAAATAAACTCTGAATAGGAAGATAGCATGGAATTGGGGGCAAATTCAAAAGAAATTAGAGAACAGATAAACGAATTGTTTTCTGCTATTTTAATGGAGCAACAAAAGTTTATGCAGATTAAGAGTGCAGACCCCGACAAGATTGATCTATTGCAAAGAGCTGTAAAAGATTTAAAAAAGTTTCGCGGCCAAGAACTTATCTACCCTTACATATCCTCCGGCCGAGGCCATGGCCCCTTTACGGAATTAATTGACGGCTCTATCAAGTATGACTTGATTGGTGCCATGGGAGTAAACCTTTTAGGCCACTCCCACCCATTATATATAAAATCCCAACTTGAGGCCGCCACCACTGATACTATGATGCTTGGTAACCTTCTTCCTTATCAGAGTCAGTTAAAGTTAAACCAAATTCTTCTCGACTCAGTGAGCGGAACAAAGCTAGAGCATTTTTGGTTTTCCGGCTCGGGATCTATGGCGGGTGACACGGCCATCAAAATACTTTGGCAAAAAACTGCTCCAAAATATAAAGTCATCACATTTACTGGCGCCTTTGCTGGTAGATCTCTGGGCATGTTAAATATCACCCAAGAACCCAACTATAGTGAGGGTATTCCAAAAACTTTTGAAGTCCTCACAGTTCCCCACTACAACTACCATGATCCCCAAAATTCACTAGCAAATACACTGAGAGAACTTGATAAAATTTGGGAAAAAGAGAAGGATGATATCAGTTCTTTAATGATTGAATTAGTTCAAGGTGAGGCCGGATTTATCTTTGCACCTAGAGATTTTTATAAGGGCATATTTGAATGGGCCAAAGAAAAAGGCATCTATATCTTTGTTGATGAAGTGCAAACTTTTGCTAGGACCACCCAATTATATGCCTTCCAACATTTTGGACTAGAAGAATATGTAGATGTTGTCACCATTGGCAAGGCGCTGCAAACCTGCGGTACTTTTTATACTAATGAATTAAACCCAAGGCCCGGACTTCTCGGCGGGACCTTCGCAGGGCCTAATTCCTCTCTGATTGCAGGAGAAAAAACTGTCAAATATCTTCTCGAGGGAAATTTTTATGGTGAGAATGGACGAATCCATCGACTAGAAAAAACTTTTGTCAGCAAACTTCAAAAGTTAGAACTTAAAGGTAAAATTAGTGATATAAGAGGGATTGGTGTTATGGCCTCCTTCCAAGTGGGCGATGGTTCCCATGATTTAACCTTTAAGGTTTTAAATACCTTTTTTAAAAACGGTCTCATATGTTTTAAGGGTGGTAAGAAACCTTCTCGAGTAAGGTTTCTAATACCTCTTTCTATAACTGAGGCCCATATTGAAGAGATTTTTAAGATTATCGAAGATTCAATCGATGAGGAGTTATAATGTTTATAATTAGATCCGTTGAAAACTCTGACCTTGATGAGCTGATGGAATTATCAAAGCTTGCTAATTTCATCAATCTTCCCTCAAACCTTGAAATGTTAAAAGAAAAGATCGCAAGTTCTCAGAAATCTTTTAAAAATCCCTCTTCAGATCTATGGAAAAATAATTATTTCTTTGTCCTTGAAGACCTGGATAAGAAAAAAATCGCCGGGGTTTCCATGATTCATGCCCAGCACGGGACACGAGAGGAACCTCACTTTTATTTAGCAGTGGGAAAAGAGAAAAAATATTCTAAGACTCTCCGACAGGGCCATATCCATGGGACTTTAACCTTAGGTTTTGACCAAGATGGGCCTACAGAAATCGGAGGTCTGGTGCTGCACCCACAATACCGAGGTAAAAAATTAGGCAAGCAACTTTCCCTCGTACGCTTCCTCTATTTAGCAATACATCCCGAAAATTTTAAAGATACCATTCACGCTGAACTACTTCCCCCTTTTGACTCAAATGGAAATTCGCCCCTTTGGGAAGCAATCGGACGTCGTTTTTTAAATATGGATTACCAAGAAGCAGATGATCTCAGCAGAACTAATAAAGAATTTATTTTAGACCTCTTTCCGAGAGAAAAAATTTACGAAACGCTGCTTCCTATGGATGCAAGAAATGCTATTGGCAAAGTAGGTAAAACAACTATTCCAGTAAAAAAGATGCTGGAAAAAATTGGTTTTAAATACACTGAAGAAATTGATCCATTTGATGGCGGTCCTCATTATCGTGCTAAATTAGATAAAATCACTACCGTTGAGAATATGTTTCAAGGAGAAATAGTCTCAAGTGAAAACTTCTCTCCGACTAATGCCAGTCATGTTATTCTCTCTCTTCCTTGTGAAGAAGGTAAATTTTTGGCAACTCAAATAAATATTAATTTAAAAGATAATAAGATTATCCCCGAAAGAGACCTTGAAATAGGTTTTAAAACATCTGGGGTTTTTATTTAAAAAAAGGATTGTGAGATGAAATTTACCCTCAAGGGAAACTACTTTAATGGCGATTTTAACTATCCTTCTCTAACTGGGCCGGATGCAGCAGAAAAAACCATTATCCGAGAATGTCCCGCAGATTTAGCACTTAAACTTTGGGAATGCCCCGTTAAATATGGCCATGTAGAGCAGGTCGTCCAGTCAGCTGACAAAGGATTTAAAACCTGGCGTGCTTTGCCCATGCAAGAAAGAATTAATTATCTTAAAAAATATCAAGAACAAGTACTGGCGGCCAAAGAAGAAATCGCCACCGCCATTGCTTTAGAGACCGGTAAGCCCTATTGGGAATCTCTAACCGAAGCTTCTGCTCTAGCTTCTAAGGTTGATGTAACCATCAACGAATCACTACCGCGAATCAAAGCAAAACATATTAAAGATATTATGCCGGGCACCCAAGGCCATGTATATTTTAGGCCGCTAGGAGCTTGTCTTATAATTGGACCTTTCAACTTCCCCTGTCATTTGGCCAACGGCCAGATAACTTCGGCCTTAATCTCCGGTAACAGTATTATCTTTAAGCCATCAGAGAAAACCTGTTATAGCGCCCAAGTCATGATCGAATGTTTCCACCGCGCAGGGTTCCCTGAAGGCGTTATCAACCTTATTCAAGGTGATGGGGAAATAGGACGACGTCTCGTAAATGAAAAAAGCGTTAAGGGGATTTTCTTTACCGGTTCTAAAGAAGTGGGACAGCGAATTCTCTCCAGTACTTACAAAGACCTCTCAAAAATGGTGGCACTAGAGCTCGGTGGTAAAAACTCCTCTATCATCTGCCAAGATACCAATATCGAACATGCTTTAAATGAAATGATTAAAGCTTGTTTTTTAACCTCCGGACAAAGATGTACCTCAACTTCTTTAATTCCCATCCATGAAAGTATATTAGAAGAATTCTTAGACAAATTTCACGGACTCGCAAAAAAAATAGTAGTGGATCATCCTATCGAATATGAAAAAGAACCTTTTATGGGACCTTTAATTGATCAGATGAGCATTGATAATTATCTTTTATTCGTTGGTATGGCCAAAAGAGAGGGGATCCAAGAAATTATGCGCGGAAAAGTTTTAACTAAAAACTTTAACGGCCACTATGTCTCTCCCTCTATTCACCTGGCCCAGTCCATGGACCCTAAAAGCCATTTTTTAATGAGTGAAATCTTTGGCCCTAATGCGACCTTTTTACCTTTTAAAGAAATTGAAGAGGCGATCTCAATGGCCAATGCAACTGAATATGGACTTGCCGCCTCTGTCTTTACCAAAGATAAGGCCATCTATGAAAAGTGCCTGCAAGAAATCGATGCCGGTATTTTAAATTTAAATCGCTCCACTGTAGGGGCCAGTGCCAGACTTCCCTTTGGTGGTGTTAAAAATTCTGGAAATTATAGACCGGCCGCTGTTGCCACCATTGATGCTTGTAACTTTCAAATGGCGAGTCTTGAAATAAGCTCTGATAAACCTGAAGATCGTACAAAAATTAAAGGCCTAGATCTCTAGGCCGATAATTTATTTATCAAAACCCCTAAATTTTTTATTTCTGAGTTTTCCTGGATAGATGCCAGCGCTGCAATCTCTTGATAGATCGATAAGACCTTCATCTGCCCAAGCTTTTGATTGGATTTTTTTAACCTTTCCCGTTCTGCTAAAATAAAACCTGGCCCGCCCTTAGTCTCCTCTTTAGTGATAATGGCGGGAATGGGATTCTCTCGCTCCCATTTTTTTTGTTCAAATAAGGGAGGAGGAATTACTTCGTCTCTATGGCCCATCTCCACCATCTCCTGGGCCAATCGCTCTTGCATTAGATGGGTTAAAGAGATTCTGTTTAGACTATGATAGATATAAGACAGCTGCTCGATCTCTGAGGGAGTCATGAGTCCTAAAACATCAACAATCAGCGGGTTATCTTGCTTTCTTTCCACAACTCCCATTCGGAGTCCCTCGAGTTTACTTTACCACTTAGCTCGGTCTTTACTCTGTTTTCAACACGTTGGGTTAAAAATTTTGGTAGACAGATACCATCAAAATAAGAGAAAAAATCTCCACTAAATAATATTGGGATGTGGCGCAGTGGTAGCGCAGTAGACTGTTAATCTATTGGTCGTGGGTTCGAATCCCTCCATCCCAGCCATTCTTTTTTTATGATAAAAATTTACTCTCCAAAATTCCACCAAAGCATAAAAGACAAAGTTGTAGGACAGTACCTAGATCTCATCAAAGATATTAGAAGCGAGATTAAAACAGGATTAACTAGCACCTACCTTAGCAATAATTTTCTGGAAGATTTTAAAAATATAATATTTGATAAAAATCTAGATACCTACTCTTCCCTTAAGTTTTATTGGACCGGTCTTTTAAACGACCTCATCTACATTGTAGAACTTCATGAAGAGGCCGAAGAATCCTCATTAGTAGAAGAAGAGATATTTAGCTTCTGGGAAAATAGCGATTTTGCTGAGGCCTTCTTTGCTCTTTTAGATGAAGGGAGGGCCATCTCTGATGTCTCCACTTCCTTTATAACAATACTTGAAAATCAAATTCTCTCCTATTACCACCTCCACATTGGAGAAAGTGAAACAAATACGCCCCTCCTCTATACTATATTTCCCGAGATTGGCGATTCTAAGGCAAGAATTTATCTAACTGATGCCCATAAATTTTGTGCTCCCCCAGGCATCCCCGATTCTTTTCCCTCTTTCTCTTTAAATGCCATTACCCCAACAGAGATCTCCTTTAATATGGGTAATGAAGTGGTAACCAAAAGTATCCAGACACAAAACTTAAATATTGAAGACGACCTCTACTTACTACCTAATAGTGTTAAGGGAATCGAAAATTTTGATAAATTTAAAAAAGACATAACTAGAGCGCTAAATTTAATAAAAGAGCACTCACCAAATTCCTATAATACATTTAAATCCTTTACTCACTCAATTGTTCCCATTGATGAACCCGGTGTAGTCAGTTTTTCCATGCAAACTCTTCCAGGATACTCCTCAATCAATATGTTTGATCGGGATTTTATAGATCTGATGGATGATTTACTTCATGAAAATGGACATCACTTTTTAAATACATTTTTAAACTTTACCGACCTGCTTAAAGAAGATGACGATAAAATTTATTATAGCCCATGGAGAAAAGCACTAAGACCTGTTCGAGGGATCTATCATGCCTGTTTCACCTTCTTCTGGGCGCTAAATCTCTTTGGTGATCTATTAGATGTTGACCTTCCTCTATCTAATGATGAAAAAGAAAAAATAAAAATCCGGTTTATTGAAGAATATTACATGCTCAGCTATTGCTATCCTGATCTAGAACATAGCTTTAAAAATGGTAAAATAAACCCCGATGGGATGGAACTTATAAATCAAATCTATAAGCGAATAAAGTCTCTTGAGGAAAAAGTAGCAGAAGTATTAAATTCCATCGAAGATAAAAGCGGCCTAATTACTTTACAAGCAGACCTCGAAAGTAAGCGCAAAAAATACGAATTAAAGTAGACTCGAAAGAATTCTCTGCATCTCACCTGCTGGCATCATATCACCTTTACTGGAAGCAAGTTCTACGCCCTTTTGTAACACTTCTTGGGCCTTAAGTTTCTCTCCCATTTCCACATAGCATTTCCCAAGGAGAAGGTATCCCTGTGAATACTTAGGATCAGTTTTTAAAGCGATATCCAGATATTTTTTGGCCTTCCCATACTCTTTTCTCTTAAAGCTAATATCTGCTATTCCAAAATTTGCGATAACATCTCCAGCATCTAACTCTAAAACCTGATGAAACATCTCCTCTCGCCTTAATAGATCTTGGTCTTTTTTATTTTCCTCTTTTTTCCCCAAGGCCTCAAAACTCTTTACCGTGGCCTTAGCTTTTTCCTCTTCCGCCTCTTCAATTCTTCCAAGCTTCATGAGGAAAAGAGATTTATTGGTATGTCCCATAACAGAGCCCGAATCCACCTCTATAAGACGATCCATCCACTCAATCGCCTCATGGTATTTTTCCAACCTGCCTAAAATCACACCCAGAGATTCATAGGCATCAGAGAGAGCAGGATCGATGGCAATTGATCTCTCTAGCAGATTTAAGGCCATTTCATCATCGCCTTGTTGAAAGATTTCCACCGCCCGATGATAGAGTTCAAGCGCTTTATCAGCTCTAGTATTTTTCTTGAAGTAGGGAATAAATATAACTTCCACTTGGATGGTAATGCCTGAAAGTGTAATTTCTAATTTTTTACCTTCTAATCTGAAGTTTCTAAAAAGTAAGGCACGTAAATAGTTCTCTCCATCTACACTCACACTGGTTTGGATGACACCACCCTTTCTTCCCTCTACTTCAAAGACCTTTTGATAAAAATCTTCACCCAATAATTCATCTACTTTTAGAAGAACTGGAAAATAAGAGGCCCCTTTAAAGTTTTGGATCTTCGCAGCTGTCTCCTGGCCCAAAAAGCATCCCTTATTATAAGAGACTGCCAGATCATTTAAATAGGACTCATTAACTAGCGCCCCGACTTCATCGAGATAGGGATAACCACCAAGACTGTGAATCGTTTCCAGCTCATCTTGATTTAAATCAAGAAAAGGCAAGGCCCGAACCTTATTTAAGCTTTCGCCCCAAAAAAAGTAACCAGTCTCGCCATAAAGTTCCAAGGAGAAAAACTCTCCTTTTTCCAGATTTAATTTAAGTGGGGTAAGCACAATACCTATAGGTATTGCTAATTTTTCAATTACCACCTCATCCATAATGATAAAATTTTCCAAATCCGCTATGGTGGTCTCAGATAGATTTTTATCTATCATCAGCATTAAGCAATCATCCATCTTTGCCAAATGAAAAAAAGAGATAACTCTACCAGTGCGATCAAGCCTAGCAGAAAGCTGAGACTCTCCAGATTTTAGAGCATCAAGATCACTTGTCACCTGGCCCTGAAAAAATCTTTCCCGATCGGCCCCAGTTACGGTAAAAAAATCGAAGTTTTCTGTGGATACTTTTCCGCCTTCAAAGCGAATATGATCTAGATTCATACAGAGAAGGAATCACCACAACCACAAGTGTTGGTGGCATTAGGGTTGATAAATATAAAACCCTTACCATTTAGACCATCTTTAAAATCAAGCGTTACGCCTTTTAAATAGATCGATGATTTCGGATCGATAAGAATTGAAATCTCTCCGTATAAAAAAATATTGTCTTTTTCTTTTTTTTTATCAAATTTGATATCATAGGAAAGACCCGAACAACCTCCACCCATGACTCCTACGCGGAGTCCGGTCTCTTCAGAGGTTTCCTCATTTTCAAAAATTTTTCCTATTTGGCCTAGGGCCTTTTCTGTAATTTCAATAATTTTCACGTTCTCACTCACCTTAAGGTTTCCTTTTGCTGTATATCACATTATTTTATCTTATCAATTATTATGCGGCCTTACGGTGATCTTTCTTATTTTCAATGAGTTCAAAACAGGTTTTGGCCAATTCTCTCTTGGCCGAATTTATATCTAAATAGATATCTGAAATATTAAGCCATTCAGAAGGAACTTCATTTTTTCCCCGCTGACCTACTAAGATTACGGGGAATTTTTTACTGTGAGTTTTTAAAAAATTTAGGACATCGGTCTGTTTTGCAAAGTCTCCCTGATAGATCAGCGCATCTATGTTGATTACGCTTAAATTATCTATTCCCTCTTCTGGCGTTTTTGCCAAAAACACGGAGACTCCATCATCAGCTAGATGGTCTCTTATCTCCCTAAATTCCTTGTCTTCCTCATCCATCATAAAGAGAACTTTTGGTGTATAAATATGAGAAACCATAACCACCCCTTGTATAATTATCATTATAGTACGAGCCGAGACACGTCGCAAAATAATTGCTAAATAAGATTTATTTAAAAAAATAAATATAGTGTGATTTAAATAGCTTATCTATATTGCTTGGCATGATTTAGAGGACTAAAATATAGAGAAAAGATGCTTATAGTGATATAAGATGCGTAAATAATTTTTATTTCAGGTAATCCTATGGCAGATGAAAATGTTATTATGGCAAACCCTTTTCACACGGCAAAACTAAAGCCTAAGAGAAAAGGCAAAAAACCACCCAAGCTTTTAGCAGTAGTCCATCAAAGTGGCTGTACTGGTTGTGAAGTGTGTATTGCCGGCTGCCCAGTTGACTCCATCGAACTTGTTCCAGGACCTAATCCAAGTAACCCTGGTTTTCAACAGACAGTAGAGATTGATCTTGAAAGATGTATTGGTTGCCAAAATTGCTCACAGGACTGTCCCTGGGAAACGATCACTATGTATGAACATGGTGATGCCTTTACCGCATGGGGTGGTGAAACTCTTTTTTCCACTCTTTATATTACAGAAAAGAAGTTAGATAATTTAAATGAAGAATACGGAGTTAAAGAGGCCGAAGCTGTCGAGACTGAAGCTTAATAACAAGCCCTGTAATAATCAAAACAAGTGAGACGATTTGTGAATAAGATAACCCTACGCTGGTTATCCCTCTAATCTCATCTCCCCTTAAAAACTCTAAGAAAAAACGAAGTACTCCATACCCTATGAAATAAAAGATAAACAGATTATTTTTTCTACTTTTCCACAAAAAAATTCCCAGAAGAAATAAAGCAAAGGATTCATAGATCTGCACTGGATGACGAAACTTATTATGCAGGTGTATGGCCCAAGGAACTTCTGATTCTAAACCATAACAACAGCCCGCAAGCAGACAACCTAAGCGACCGATCGCTTGTGAAAAGCAGATAGGAATAGAGAGAACATCCATATCTTTTAAATTAAGTGCTGGGTGATATAAACAAAAAGGGATTAAAAAAAATAACCCACCAATAATTCCGCCATAAAAGACAAACCCTCCGCCAAGCCAAAAGCTAGTTTGATCGATTAGAGCTGGTTGGCCAATTAAGAAGAAAAGCTTGGCACCAAGCCAAGCACTTAAGAAACTACCCCAAAAAAGTATCTGGAAGTTCTTTTCCGATATTTTTAAAAGCGATTTGCTTAGATGAAAACCTACTCCCCAACTCATCCCCATAAAAAGCGGATAGCTGTAGATATGCAGGTCGCCTAAGCTATAAAGGATTGGCAGCATCTTCTTTTTTCTTTTGTATGGCCTCGATAATAAAATCGAGGAGTAAAAGTGCGGCCCCTACAGTGATACTACTATCGGCCACATTAAAGGCAGGGAAATGATGATATTTATAGTAAAAATCTAAAAAATCTACTACATACCCCATGGCAAATCGATCCATCAAATTGCCGATGGCACCGGCCAGAATCAAGGTATAGGAAAGTCCTAACATCAATCGATCATTTCTAGTTTTCCAAATTAAAACCATTAAATAAAAACAAACTAAAACAGGTAGTGCCAAAAAGAGAATTTTTCTCCAGTGATCAGCAGCACCAGCTCCCATGCCAAAGGCAGCACCAGTATTTCTTATATAAGTAATATTAAAAAAACCTTTAATCACTGTTGTGGACTCACTAAGCGCATAATTCTGTTCAATCGCTACTTTGGTGAATTGATCTAATAGAATTAGACCCGCTATTAGGAGACAAAATATCCAAATTCTTTTCATTAATAATAATCCTTGGGACTAATTCCATGTTTTTCTATTTTACGGAGGAGGGTTTTTTTCGGAATATTTGCCTTAAGAGCAGTTTGATTAATCTTGCCTCTATTTAAAACGAGCGCCTGGATAATAAATTCTTTTTCAAATAAATTCTTGGCCTCCTGAAAGTCAAGTCTGGATTCGCCCTCCCTATCATGGGCAGCAAAAGTGAAGCTATAGCCCTCACTACTTCTAGTAATTTCCTCGTCAAGCACTGATTGTTGTATTTCGTTAAAATCAATCTCAACATCATCTTCTTTAATTTTTTCTTCCGGCCCTTTTTTCGCTCCTTTTTTTACCGTATCAGGAAGAGCAGGCAAGCTGATACAATCTGAAGTCTCAATAATAAAAGCATGCTCGATTACATTTCTAAGTTCACGAATATTTCCTGGCCAAGAATAATTTTTCAAAGTTTCCATAGCTTCAGGAATTAGTCCTGTAATCTCTAAATTATGAACATGGTTAAAATATTTTATATAATAGCTTACCAGATGAGGAATATCAGAAATTCTATCCCTTAGTGGTGGAAGGAAAACAGGAAGAACATTTAATCTATAAAAAAGATCTTCTCTAAAGCTACCCTCTTTAATCATATTTTCAAACGACTTGTGAGAGGCAGCAATAATCCTAACATCTACTTTTACATCCCGGTTAGCGCCAACTGGTGTAAAATTTTGTTCTTGCAGTACTCTCAAAAGTTTTACCTGCATTCCAGGACTAATATCTCCAATCTCATCGAGAAATAAGGTTCCTCCATTTGCATATTGAAATTTACCAAGTTTTCTCTCGGAAGCACCCGTAAAGGCCCCTTTTTCATGTCCGAAAAGTTCACTCTCAATAAGAGTGTCCGGAATAGCAGCGAGATTTATAGTGACAAATTTTTCATCTTTTCTCGGCCCATTGTAATGAATGGCACGGGCAACAAGTTCTTTACCGGTTCCCGATTCTCCTCTGATAAGCACCGGAGTTGGAACCTTGGCGAGTTTGGAAATTATATTAAAAACTTTTATCATAACATCAGATTCACCGACGAATTTATCACCATCATCTTTTCCAAGCGATAGACTTGGAGCTGAGAAGGCCGATGTTTCAACTAGTGATCTTGCTTTTAAGGCCCTTTTTATAAGAGCGACAAGATTTTCTGAACTGATGGGTTTTTCAAGATAGTTATAGGCACCTTCTTTAACCGCTTTTACCGCATCAGAAACATTTGAATAGGCGGTGAGGATTAAAACGGTAATCGATGGGTCATGTTTTTTAATTTCTGTAAGTGCTGTAATCCCATCCATTTCTGGCATGTTCACATCCATCACTACAAGATCATATTTTTCTTGGTAGACTTTCCCTAAGGCCTCTTTACCATTGTCAGCAACATCTACGTTGAAGTGGTGAAACTCCAAGGCCTGCCGGATATTTTCCTGCAACACTTTATCATCATCAACCACCAATACCTTATGCATAAAATCTCCTAAGCATTAACTAGCTTTATTACAAATTGGGTTCCCTTCCCTAAAGTTGATTCTACAGAAATTGAACCTCCATGTAATTCCACAAAATATTTTACCAAGTAAAGGCCTAGTCCTGTTCCCTTAATCCTGTGGCTCGCGTTATTTTTAACCCTATAAAACTTATCAAAAACATGGCCCAGATCTTCAGCGGCAATCCCCACACCATGATCTGCTATTTCTATATAAACGTAGTTAGGATCATCCCAGGTTTTAATTTTTATCTCAGGCCCTTCGGCTGAATATTTTATGGCATTTTCCACTAAATTGTGGATAACCCTCTTAATTAATAGGCCATCTATCTGTATGGGATATAAAGGGCCAAGCTCTAAGTTAAAATTGACATGCTTATAGGAAGATTCTTTTTCAATTTCTTCAAGACTCGTCTCAATAATTTGCGTGACATCAATAGAAGTTTTATTAAGTACTAATTTTCGCGATTCAATCTTGGTCAAATCTAAAATAGAAGAAATAAAATTATTTAATTCAGAAGTTGAAGTAATGATGGAATCAAGGTTTTTATCAAAATTGGGATCCTGAGGACCTCGTTGCAACATATTTTCTGCAATACCCGTGATCTTGGCCATAGGGGTTTTAAGATCATGGCTCATTAAAGAGATAAAATTTTGTTTAAGGCCTTCCACCTTCTTGAGTAGTTTCGCCTCTTCTTCAATAGCAAAGCGTTGCTGGTATTCACCAATCGCTCTAAAGGGTATCCAAATATAGTAAACGATAAAAACAGAGAGGATTAGATGAATGGTATAGAGCCAATATCCAAAAATTATAAAGATTAAGTAAGATAGCAGCACCAAGACCATCATAATCGAGATAATTATAAATAGCCCCGTGGTCGGCCTTAGTCTTGAAATCCCAAAAGATAAAAAGACCGCCATCAGGATTGAAAGGATGGTTGATATCTGACGAGGAACTTTAAAAACAGTTTTATTTTGCAGTAGCGATTGAATCCTCTCTGCATGAATGTTCATCCGTGTCGATTCAAAAGATTCTCGATTAAAAGGAGTCATCACAAAATTATTTCGATTAGACAAATAGGTAGGCCCTATTAAAACTATCTTATCTTTAAAAAGTCCTTCCGGATAATCCCCAACCACTACCTGGTGAAAAGGAATACTTTTAATCTGACTCTTACCTTCTACCGGGGAGGTATAGTATCTAAAGAGGGCATAGGTGGTATCATCTTCTCTAACATAGAAGGAACCTTGAATATTTTTTATTTCCAAGGGGCCTTTCCCTTCAAAAAAACGATATTTATTGGCCGTCCATAGAAAAATGGAGGGCTCTCCATGATGAATCAGAGGAACTGATCTAATAATCTCATCTTTAGAAAAATTTGAAGGTGACTGTTTTGGCCTGGCGATGGAGTGGCCAAAACTTTGCAGATCTACCGGGGGTAGATATTCCCCCCATTCATCTTCGTCAGTGGCGAAACGAAAAACACCATCATTTTTAGTAAATTTTTTAATCTCAGATCTAAGTCTAATGAGATTCTTTTGTTCCTGAACTGATTCCGGATCCAATAAATTAACAAAATAATTAATGATCTTAGGCCTATCTTTGCTGAGTCTTTTAAAGAGTCGTATATGACTGGCATAAGTATAGGGATACTTTTCACCTAGGAACTGATCACTTTCTTCATCTATAGTAACAATGACAATATTATCTTCAAATTTGCTGCCAATATCTAATTTGATTTTAAAATCATAGAACATGGCCTCAAGAGAAATAAAAGAATATTGAACTAAAATAATAATAAAAAAAATCGTAAAGAAAAGCGGGACAATGCCAAAGAAATTATTTGATTTGAAGATCTTTTTTAACATTCTAACTTTCTTTTACCAGTGTTTTATATCTCGCACTTGGGCCATATTCGAAGTCGAAAAAATTCTGGAATAATTCCTCCTCTTGATGATCGGCCAAGGCCAAATTTTGAAAAAAACAAGATAACAAGTTATCCCGGTTAAAACTCTCTACCTGTCCAATTTTAAAAATAGCAGAGGCAAAAGGGGCCCGAAGACCTGATTCCTGTAAAAATTTGTGGTCCTCTTCCCTTAGATTTTTCTCTCTTCGAAAAAGAAAAACTTTGGCCAAATAGAATGGTGATAAAAAGAAAAAACGCAGGGTAGAGAAAAGACCCTTAGAGGAATTTTCTTTTCCAAAAAAAAGAATGGGCAAAAATATAATGATTAACAAAAAATTAGCAAGGCTTCGAAATATCGCCTCTCCAGATTTAACTCTAAAAAGAGCATAATAAACTAAGACCTGAAGCTCTCCATGAGAGAGCATTTGCAGCAGTCCTTCTCCAATTATTATTTTCGGCCGAGAAAAAATGTTGTCCAGCACATAAATATTACCTGAAAACCTGGAGGAAGAGTAAATCCCCACATCTTCTAGGCCAAGTCTAAAAGAGAGATTTTTTACATAATCCATCATCTTTTCTTTCTCCCCTAACCGACGTGGATTAGTGAAAAAGATCATCAGCTTATCGCTTAGCAAGACCACTAAAAACAGGCATATAAGACCCATTCCCAGACCTATAACCTCACCCTGGAGGGGCCAAACAAACATTCCTAGGACGGCAAATGGTACAAACCACAAGAGAATCAAAGAAATAAAGACCAAAGCTCGCAAAAAATCCTCCACCGTATTAATGCATTCTATCAATGGCTTTATTACAAAACCGACATTAATTATAGACAATTAGGCGGAAAAACGCTATAACGCATCAATAAGAATAGTGTATAGACCTTTTTTCTATGACGCCACAAGTATTTGAATTTATACATCTTTTAGGCGAGAAAATGATAGAAAAAGATTTTTTATAGGAATCAAATATGCAAATCAATAATCTATTATTTGGAACCGCTGGGGTTCCAAACTCCACTCCGAAAAAAAATAATCCAATTGATGGAGTTAAGGCCATTCATGAGCTAGGCCTCGATTGTATGCAACTAGAATTCGCCCATGGGGTACGAATGAAAGAAGAGGTTTCTTCAGACCTTCGAAAAATATCCTATGAACTAGGAGTACCTCTCACCTCTCACGGCCCATACTATATAAACCTCAATGCTAGAGAACAGGATAAAATCGATTCCTCTGTAGAGAGAATCATTCAAACCGCCAAGATCAGTGATCTTTGTGGGGCCGAATCTATGACTTTTCACGCTGCCTTTTACATGAAGGATTCTCCTTTTGATGTTTTTGATCTAGTAGAAAAAAGTCTAAATGTTATTGAAGAAAGACTGGGAAGACTGGATATAGAAATTGAGCTTAGACCTGAACTGACGGGAAAAACTAGCCAGTTTGGATCTCTAGAAGAGCTGATCAGTTTAACTAAATCAGTTAACTCTTGTTCACCTTGTATGGATTTCTCACATCTATTTGCCAGAACAGGTAAATATAACTCTTATGAGGAATTTTCATCAGTGCTAGAGAAGTTAAAAGAAGAACTAGGTGCTCATGTCCTAGATCAAATGCATATTCATATTTCTGGTATCAGTTCAAACTCTAAGGGTGACCTAAAGCATTTGAACCTAGAAGATTCCAAATTCAATTGGAAAGAACTTATCAGATGTCTTAAGGATAAAGACTGTAAGGGCTATGTTATCTGTAATAGTCCAAATCTTGAAAAAGATGCCTTGATGCTTAAAGAATATTATCACAGTCTTACGGACTAATCGGTCCTTTTGAATCAATATAAGTTTTTACGTTAGTAACATCACTGACTTTCCAGGATCCATCAACTTTCACCATCTCAGCGATCTTTTTTACTTCCGATCTAAAAGTCTCTACTTCCCCTTTAAAAGTGGCAAAAGAGAGTGTGTAGGTAATTGAACATTTTTCTTCTGAACAATTTTTTAAGTTAATTTTAACTCTTTTAAGCTTTTTATCTGAGGTCTTATAGAGACTATTAAAATTTACCTCACTCATTGTCTCTATTTGGGCCTTAACACTTCCCGTAGACATTTTAACCAGCTTTTCACGCTTTTGCTCACCAGAGAAACGATAGTTAATATAGTTTTTAAGCGCCTGCTCAGGGCCTTCTGGCGCCATACAAGAGTAAACTAAAAACAGAAGGAAAATTTGCTTGATCACTTTAATTATCCTTTTGATCGATATCCTCGATCATCTATAATTTTATAAAAATCTTTCCACCCTAAAAAATTATCGGAATTGTCATTATCATTAAATCTAATTCCTGCCCCTTTGCCAAATCTAGTCACAATATGCCCAACTTCTTCAAATTCAATATCTTCAAAGTTTACCCTAAGTCTTATCGGTTTTTTAGTATGGGGAATATCATCTCTTGAAATAAAAAATAGACCTGATCTATTCCAGTTAGTTAAATTGCCTGCAATTGTTTGACCTTCTTCCGTTTCTAAACACACATTAAAAGCAAACGGAGGTCTTATTTCAACATCATTTAAGCTAAAATTAGGAGTATAGACTGCCTCTTCCAGCTCTCTATTCCAAAGTCCTAAAAAATAAAAAGTAACAAAAAAATAGATCAAAGTGAGGAAAAGGATAATTTTATTAAAATCCTCAAAGAAGAGATACAAACTAAGACCAAATATCCCCGTAAAAAATAAGAACAATAAATATTTACTAAATACTCGAACAAAAAATACTGAGATAAAGGATAAGAAAAATAAAATGGTAATAGGCCATTTATCCTTTAACAGATAAAAAAAACTTAGACGGTTAAAGGCCGATTCACCATTTTTAAAAGCATAGAGGATATGGAGAAAAAAAAGGGAAAAGACCAAAACAATTAAAACATTTTGAATGGTGATATTTCTTTTATATAATTTAAGACCCATAAGTTAACGCTCGGTGTTCTAAAATTCCGACCCTTTTTCCAGAATAACAAATTTAAAGAGGAAGTTCATGGATTATCTTTTCAAAGTAAATTCCGCTTTTAGCTAAACTTTTTATCCCCTCTTTTAAGACAATGGCCTTTTCTCCACTGGTGTTATCTACTTCTCTAGAGGTCAAATTAATCAAATTTTTTGATGTTGCCCCATAAGAGTTCTCCTCCAAATTAATTTTTACCGAGTCAAATGCTCCAAAGCTTTGGCAAAACTCATAAAATATTTTCGGCCTGCCCTCTAACAAGTCAAACATGCCGGAAAAATAATTAGCAACATTTCCCCAATCAATATATTCCCCTTCAGGAATCACCACGGGAATATCTGCTGCTTCATACTTGCATACAGATTCAAAAAAACCGGAAAATCCTTTTTCCTTTTTTAACTTGGCCAAATTAACCAAGGCCATGCCAGAAAAAGTAATCCCCGCTTCCTCTCTCGGTCCTTTTATTCTTTTTAAAAGGCCATCTTCTATCGCAAGTTGAGAGTAAGGAGATCCTTTAGGAATCTCTAAACCAAACAAAGTTACCACGTGATCGCAAACTAAATCTAAACCCTCTTTTAAAAATCTTTCAGCAAAAAAATAGAATTGATCCGCGGCCAGATAGAGAAAGTTACCATGGTAATTCACATCATCCCTACTGGCGATGTTATGAATTGCTCCTCCCGTTCCCAGTATTTCTGGTTCAAAAACCAGCTCTACATTCTCCTCTTTAATGTCTTTAAATAACTCTGCCTGATGATGAATATTTATAAATATTTTCTTTGCTCCCAACTCTTTAGCAAATTTTATTTGTAGTTCAAGTAAGGTCTTCTCAAAGATCGGCCATAGCGGTTTGGGCAATACTTCTCCTATCGGTCCCATCCTGGTTCCAAAACCTGCACATAATATCAATGCGTAATCAATTTCCATTTTTAATCTTAAGTAAAAGCATTTGTAATTTTTTATATTCCGGATAGGGGCCTAGACGATTTATTAATTTATTCCAAGACCTATCAATATATTTCAAATAAGAGTCATCCCCTCTTACTACATAGATCCTGGCAAAAGTTCCAACGGCTTTAAAAAGTCTTTGGATACTTATTAAATCATAGTCTTTTAAAAATTTAGAAAATTCACTTCCCGGGATATACTTATCAAAATAATATCTTTTAAGCTTTTCCACATTAGATAAAGTTATCTGGTAGTAACAATCATCTAAAAGAGAGGCCAAATCATATTGAGCGATTCCCGCCCTGGCGTCTTGAAAATCGATGAATATAGGGTCATCGCTTCTCAGCATAATATTTCGAGCATGAAAGTCTCGATGGTTTAGGACAAATACGCCACTGGATGCTTGCTCACAAAGAGAGCGAAAATTATCTTCAAATAAATCTAATTCTCCTTCCTCCCAATTATATTTTAGATACTTTTCCACAAAATATTCTCGTGTAAGATTTATTTCAAAAAGAAGTCCATCTTTATCAAAAGAGGCCTTACTAGGAGTAGCACTGACATCAACCTTTTGAAGGTTGGCCAGAGAATCTAGAACTTTTTTATAGATTTTAAATTCCTCTGTCTCATCTGCATCTGTAAGAAAATCTAAAAGGGTTCCTTCTCCTAAATCCTCTTGTAACAGATAACCCCCCTCTATATCTTGATCAAAAATTTTAGGAACGGGTATACCTTTTTCTTTAAATACCTTTTGTAAAAGAGTAAATGAAGAAAAGGCCTTTTGATCGCAAAGACAAACGATATAAGTTGAATTATCTGTAGTAACTCTAAAATACTTCCGAGAAGAAGCATCACCTTTTATCTTTTTAATATTAGTAATACTTTTAGAACTTATAAGACCTTTATTTAAAGACGCGGAGAAGTTTTGATGAACTAATTCTATGCTCATGAATCTTTTTCTTCAATTTCCTTAATAAGTTGATAATAACCTGGTGAGGAGTTTCTATCCTCTGCAACATTATTGTTTCCTTCATTTCCCTCTTTAACAAGAAAATTTTTAAGCGAGAATTCTTCACGGGATATATTTCGACCCCTTAACTGAAGGCCAAACTCCAAGGAGTTTTTATTTTGTGTTTGTAACCATAATAAATAAGAAGATGGGTCATACCCTGCCCTTCTCATCGAGAGAAAGGCCAATTTATCAATTTGTTTTTTTGCTTCAAAAGGTATCCGGGTAAGCTCTAGTAGGCGAGCTGTCTCTAAATACCCCTTGGGGACTATAATATTTAAAGGATAGAGATTGCTATCACTTTTTATCATTTCAAAGGTTAAAACAGCTAAAAGCAACTCTTCCGTATTTAAAAAATTTTTAACCAGCGCAGATGATAAGAAAAAGTTCCCTTTTGGTAGAGAAAAATGAAAAGGTTTTTTACTCTTTACAATAAAAAATTTGGCCTGGGCACGTCCCCTAAAGAGAAGTTCGTTATTCGCTTGGATCTTTCTATAAATCCTTTTTAAATACTTTTTAGACTTGGAAGATAATTTAATCAGACCTACATCTGGCGAGTTGAGATAAATTTTTGTGAACGAGACCATATGTTCGATATAATCTTCATCTTCAAGGGATTTATAGGATTTTAGCGCAAAAGGCCCTTTTTTCGGATTAAATAAAGAGCAACTGCTTAAAAGAAATAAAAATATCAGTCCAAGTTTCATACCTGGACTTTATTTACCCTTAGAGCTCAGCGTTGGCAACCTGATTGGGGATGTAGTACAAGGTAAACCCTGCAAATATCAGGTCTGGATCAACAATCATATGCTTGTTATTTATATGAATATCCTTCCATCTTTTAGAAGTACCATAGTGAAGCATGGAAATTTTGCCTAAGGTCTCTCCTTTCATAATTAAATGCCCCATCCCTTGTGGCCGCCATTGAAAGTCTTTCGCCGGCATTTGATATTTAATCACCATACCTGCAGCAAGGCCCTTGGGATTAAGTCCAGGATTAACATTTAAAATATTGCGCCATTTACGATAGTCACCATAGATTTTAAAAGAAATATAAAGGAGAGTGTCCCCCCTTTTCACCTTATAATCACCAAATTCTTTGATGACTACCTTGCTAACAACTTCTCTTTTGGGGCCCTTTGAAAGGGACACCTCTTCTGCCTCAAAAATTTCTTTTTCTTCTTCCATCTCCACATCAACAAACATTTCTTCTTCTGCTGAAGGCTCAATGCTTTTTTCTATATCAGCTGAGAGAGATTCTTCTGCTGTTTGCTTTTTATCACCACTAGAACAGGCAACAAGACCAATCAAAATCAGCCCTAAAATAATCGATATTCCTTTCATCTTCACTCCTTGAAATGAAAAGTTCGCTCCCTTAATCGGCTGCCTAAACAAAATCATTAGGAATACTTGATATAAACGATTAGGAATAATAACTATTTCCTTCGAATTTTTTTGATATTAAAATTTTGGTATGATTAAAAAAATTCTATTACTCTCCATATTCCTATTATCTCAATCCCTGTATGCTCAATCCGTTATGGACTCTCTCTCTGAAGAAGAACAACTTGATAACGATGTGACATCTCTCATCTCTGAACGAATCGAAAAAATTTCCCCTAATCGAAAAATCTTTATTATCTCCAACGAAAATCAATCCTTTGCCCAAGGTGATTTCATCTCTTTACTCATTAAACACAAACTGGTGTCCAGAGCGCTTGTGGCCAAGACTACAGATAGTATTGCTGGCATCAAAATTTTAAAAATCTATAATCTTTCACTCTGGAAAAAGATTCAAAGTGGACGAGAGGTTCAAATCCTGCGAGGAGATGATAGCTACTATCAAAAAAGAGAACGTCGAAAAAAACAAGGCCTACTAGGAGTAGAAGAACCTGAAGAAGATCTTTTTGATAAAACCATTATCAGCGAAGACCTTTTAGAAGATGACAACAATGAAGGCATTTTTGATACCAATCACATGCTTTCTTTATCTATAGGATGGTTTGAAGGACTAAATAGTGGTGCCCAAGCTGAAAAATATTCCCAGCTTTCTATTCAGTACCAATATCAAGCATGGAAAAATCTATTCGTAGGTATAGATTTTGGCTCCAATGTGATCAAAGACTTTCCTTCTGGAGGGCTTGATACCCGCTATTTTAATATCACACCAAAAGTTAAATACACCTTTGAAGTTTTTTGGGGACTCATTCTACAGCCCTATGTGGGGTGGCAAATTCTCATGGCCGATAGTCCTGGGGCAGGGGAAGATGACGAGGAAACAAATCAGGACCAACTCCAATATGAAGTCGACTTGGTGAATAAATCTGAAAAATCAACCATTGCCGTAGGTATAACAGTAATACAACCTATCGTTCCGGGCTGGAATTTAAAGGCAGACCTTGGTATGGATATCCTCTCAATTGGAGTAGGACTTGAAATTTAGTATTTATTTATTAGCTTTATCCACAATCACCTTAATGGCATGCGGCATAAAATCCCGCCCTATCGCTCCGAAAAATTCGGCAATTCCTTCTTATGTAGAGGAATATACCAAACCTGAGAAAAAATAATGTCGCTGTTTATAGGTCTTGGAACTAATCTTGGAGATAAAAAGCAAAACCTTGCCCAGGCAGAAATCCACCTCCAAGCACACTTTAAACTGATCTCCAAAAGCCAAACCTACTCTTCACCAGCGATTGACTACCTTGACCAGCCAGACTTCCATAATCAAGTGATCGAATTTGAATTACCTGATCTATCCCCCAACGAAGTAATGAAAATCCTATTAAAAGTTGAGAATGATATGGGTCGTCAAAGGCATATTCCCAAGGGCCCACGGATAATCGATCTCGATCTTCTTTTTTTTGGCGCACAAACCTTTAAAAGCTCCCTGGTAGAAATCCCCCATCCTCGCTCCTTTGAACGAAGCTTTGTCATCCTTCCACTGATGGAACTTCCAGGCTTCACCTTGATAAAAAATCGATTTAGCTTTCCTCAAAATTTTTCTAATTTTTCCCGGCCTTTATAACCGAGTTTTTTGATTCACCATGTTTTGACCAGCCCCTCCATGGGCCATATAATGCGATTCGTTTATTTCTATTTAGGATCTCAATGACTGACTATAATTACGCCCCAGAACAAGTAGAAATCCGTGAGGCCGCCTTAAAATTTGCCAAAAATGAAATGCTCCCCAGAGCTGGCGAATTTGACCAAAAACAGGAATTGCCACTTGAAATTTTAACTAAGGCCTGGGAACTAGGCCTTGTAAATACTTGCATCCCAACTGAATATGGTGGAGCAGGTTTTAGCACCCTTGATGCAGTTATTATTAGTGAATCCCTCGCTTACGGTTGTATGGGAATGAACACCGCCATTATGGCCAATGATCTAGCTCTTCTACCTATTGCCCTCTTTGGCAGCGATGAACAAAAGAAAAGGTTTCTAACTCCTTTTACTGAGTCCTATAAGATTGCCTCTTTTTGTTTAACAGAACCAGAACAAGGTTCAGATGCCGCTTCCATAAAAACAACTCTTAAAAAAGATGGCGATGATTATATTTTAAACGGCCAGAAGATGTGGATCACCAATGCAGGTTATGCTGATCTTTTTGTCGTCTACGCAACTATCGATCCCTCCCTAAAGCACAAAGGAATTACCGCTTGTGTAGTGGAAAAAGGCACGAAGGGAATTGAAATTGGCAAAGCAGAACATAAGATGGGACACCGTTGTAGTGATACTCGTGCTATGAATTTTAATAATGTAAGAATTCCTGCAGAAAATATCTTAATGAAAGCAGGAAGTGGTTGGGAGATTGCTAAAAAGACTCTAGACCACTCAAGGCCCCTTGTTGCAGCAAGTGCTCTTGGGGGAGCTCAATGCGCTTTTGATCACGCTATTAAATATGCCAAAGAAAGAAAGCAGTTTGGTAAACCATTGGCCAAACACCAAGCAATACAGTTCATGCTAGCAGATATGGCGATAAAACTTGAAAACTCCAGAAACCTCGTTCATAAGGCCGCTTGGCTTTTAGATGAGGGGAAAGAAAATACTAAGATCGCATCATTTGCCAAGGCCTATGCTGCTGATTCTTGTATGGAGATAACCACCGATGCTGTGCAAATTTTTGGTGGCTACGGTTATTCTGTTGAATACCCTGTTGAAAAATTAATGAGAGATGCAAAACTAATTCAAATATATGAAGGAACTTCCCAGATACAAAGATTAATTATCGCAAGGGAAATCCTAAATTGAGATCAAAGGAGAAAACCGAATGAATATTTTCGTCTGTGTAAAACAAGTACCCGATACCGAGACCAAAGTGGTTCCAACCGGTGATGGGTCCTACATTGAAACCAATTCCATCAAATGGATTCTTAATCCATATGATGAATTTGCCGTTGAACAGGCCCTACAAGTTAAGGCCGCAAACTCTGGCTCAACTATTACTGTAGTTCGCGTTGGTGGAGTTAAAGACACCGAGGCACTGCGAACTGCCATGGCCATGGGAGCTGATGAAGCGATCTTAATTGAGGCCGGTGATAACGTAGACTCTTATATGACTGCAAAGGCCATCAAAGGTGCCATTGAAAAATCAGGAAAAAATCCTGATCTTATTTTAACTGGAAAACAGGCCATTGATGACGATTGTCTACAAGTTCCCCAACTGCTAGCGCAAATGCTAGGTATGCCATCGGTCTCTGTTGTTGTTGGTTTTGAGCAAGACGGTGACGGTTATGTTTTAAAAAGAGAAATTGAAGGTGGAGCGATTGAAGTTTATTCTGCTAACTCCCCAGCAGTGGTTGCTTGTAACAAAGGTTTAAATACTCCCCGGTATCCATCTCTTCCAGGAATTATCAAGGCCAAGAGAAAGCCCATGGAAAAATGGACGCTTTCTGATGTAGGAGTAGCTGATAGTGATCGCAGGGTTAACTATTCTAATTTTCAACTTCCCCCGGAAAAACCTCCAGGAAAAAAGTTTGAAGCAATGGATGAAGGAGTACAGGCATCTGTTGTATCAGAAGTTGTAAACCTACTTAGAACTGAAGCAAAAGTTATTTAATAAGGAATTAAGATATGTCAAAAATACTAGTATTTTCTGAATTGGCCGGAGAACACGTCAAAACTGTTACCATGGAAATCCTTGGTAAAATGGATGGACTTCATGCAGATGTTGCGGTCGTTGGAGATCTTCCACAAGCAGCACTTGATGATCTGGCAAAATATGGTGCCCAAAACATTCACTGTTTAAAAGGTGATAACTTAGAAAAATATTCACCCGAAGGTTACGCTGCCGCACTAAAGACTCTTATCGATGAGCACGGATATGATTATGTCTTTGCTGGATCAACTTCTATGGGAAAAGATTTACTCCCAAGAGTAGCTGGAATGTGTGATGCCGGTATGGCCACTGAAGTGACAAATTTTACAATGGATGGTGGAACCTTCGCGGGAACTAGACCATTTTTTGCTGGTAAATGTCTGGCAAAAGTTGAAGTACAAGGCCCAAAGCCTCACTTTGTAACGGTTAGACCAAACGCTCTTGGACTGAATGATTCAACCACTGCAGGAGCTGGAACAAAATCAGAAGTTGCTGTTAGCACTGGAGATCTTAAGGCCATCATCAAAGAGATTGTTAAAGGTGCTTCTAATAAACTCGATTTAACTGAAGCAAACATTATCGTCTCTGGTGGACGTGCTTTAAAAAGTGCTGAAAACTTTAAAATCCTAGATGAGATGGCAAATGTACTCGGTGCTACCGTTGGTGCTTCAAGAGCTGCTGTTGATTCAGGATATGCTACACATGATATGCAAGTGGGACAAACTGGTAAAACCGTTGCGCCAACACTTTATATCGCTTGTGGAATTTCTGGTGCCATCCAACATCTTGCGGGAATGAGAACTTCAAAAGTTATCGTTGCCATCAACACCGATCCAGATGCCCCCATCTTTACTAAAGCAGACTACGGAATTGTGGGAGATCTCTTCCAAATCGTTCCATTACTCACTGAAGAATTCAAAAAAGTTTTATAAAAGATAAGGGCCTACGGGCCCTTTTTTTATCTCAAAACGATCACTGCTTTTTTAGATCTTAAGGATACTAAGGCCTTAGTAATTTCATAGTTAAATAAGGGGCACCACTTATAAACTTCTGAAACTTTTTTCGCGGTGATGATGGCACACATAACATCAAACTCATCAGCACTTACTGTTGCTGCCTCATTCCCACTTATAAAGATCGGATTAACTGCCAGGGTTAGATGATTTGGGGGTTTGAACTTTTTTACTTTGATAATTTTTTCATAGCGGTCTTTAACCATGTCAAAGAAAACTTTAAACTCTATATCAAAATCAGTTGGCCTGACCTCTATGATTTCAGGCTCTACAACATAGTTAACTTCTGTTTTAGCATCAATATCATCAAAAATTAAATTGAAGAGTGCCTTCTTTCCTTTCATGCCTTGATATTCGGCATTGACGAGATTTCCCTCTTTTAGAAAGATAACACCTTCATATTGATTATTTTTTTTGGAGAGAACATTGACCTTTCCAGTAAAAGAAATAGTTGTCTGTTCTTCAATTAAGCTTAAAAGTCCCTCTTTATTCATTCTCCTATTTTCTAAAGAGGTTTTTGAAAAAGCCAGGAGAATCTGCAGATTCCATGAATTTTTTATTTATATTTTGAGCAATGAGGTTATAAGCTTCCCAGGCCTTCTTGCCTTCATTAGATGCTTCATTCATATAAGGTTTCCCCTGATCACTACCTTCTTGGATGGCAATTTCTAGAGGAATTCCACCAAGATATTCTGTTCCCAGCTCAGTAACGGCCTTTTCAACTCCATCTTTACCAAAAATAAAATGCTCTTTGTCACAGGAGTCACAAATAAAAGAACTCATATTCTCAACCATACCAATAACCGGAACATCTACCTTTTTAAACATCTGTAGACCTTTCTTGGCATCAAGCAGGGCCACGTCTTGAGGAGTCGAGATAACTACGGCACCATCAACTTCTACGGTTTGCACCATAGATAGTTGCATATCTCCAGTTCCTGGAGGTAGATCGATAATTAAATAATCAAGTCCGCCCCAATCCACATCGAAGAGGAATTGTTTTAAAACACCTCCAAGCATAGGACCTCGCCAGATAACTGCCTCTTTCTCATCTACAAAAAGGCCAAAACTTATAAATTTAACTCCATGAGCTTCAATTGGAAGTATTTTTTTATTATCCGTTGCTACCGGTCTGGCATCTCTCTCTCCCATTAAAAGAGGGAGTGATGGGCCATAGACATCAGCATCTAAAATTCCAATTTTTTTTCCTTGCTTTGCAAGAGATAGCGCCAGGTTAACAGAAAAAGTAGATTTCCCTACCCCACCTTTTCCCGAGGCCACTGCAATAACATTTTTAATTCCCTTTACTCTTTTTTTAGGTTCCATGTGAGAGTGGCCGGCCTGAATTTGCGCTGGTTTTAGATCGCTTGGAGGATCGCCATGATAAACATCTTTAGAATTTTTAGAAAAACTATAAACTTCAATATTATCTTCTTCTAGTGTTCCCTCGAGTGCTTGGTAGATATCATCTTCAATTTTTCTTTTATTTTCAGGATCAATTCCTTCTCGATCAAATTTTATTTTTAGCGTTTTTGCACTCTCATCAAAATTCACTTCTATAATTCGATTTTCGGCAACTAGAGTAGCTCCGGTCATGGGATTTTCAATTTTGTTGACGATGCCCGTTACTTTTTCTTTCACCTTATTTCTCCAGTAATTATTATGCTTTAAGGCCTTTTATATTGCTTGATTAACCTTGTCAAATAAGTGGGTGGTAAGATTTTAACACTGGAGCAGTGTGGGTAAAAAGATTAGAATTGAAAAACAGAAAAACTTTTTTAAGGAAGGTTTCTTGGTAACGGAGCGTAGAAAAACTTATCTTGTAAATCCGACTTTTCAGCTAAAGTTTAGCATCTTGCTTACTATTATAGTTTTTATCTCGACTCTCATCTACCCTATCGCAATATATGATTTATTAAATGAAACAATTATGGCGTTGGGTAAATCAGTTCCTACTCAGGCATTAATCTTTGAGGAAAAACGTAAACCACTTTTAGCTATTTTATTTCTTTGGGAGGCCGGGTTTCTAGGCCTTATTTTTATCATCAGTATATTTTTCAGTCATAAAGTTGCAGGCCCTCTTCATAAAATCAAAGTATATTTTGCTCGTGTCAGAGAGGGAAAAGGAAGAGATATTCTAACTTTGAGACAGGGTGATTACTTCCAAGATTTTGCAGGTGATATTAACTTAACTTTTGACTATATTTATGACGAGTTTCAAAAAGATTTTATCTTTATAGATGATGTTATTAAACAATTAAATAACCTTAAGACTAATCTTCCTGAAGAAAAAAGAGAATCTGTCGAAAAGATAATAAATCATCTCTTAGAAATGCAAAGCAGATTTAGTTTAAAATAAGCGGAGCAGAATTGATAAGGTTATTTATCCCATTATTTTTTATTACTTTTAATAGTTATGCACAAGAGTGGGATTATCACTCTATTTTTAAAGATATAAATTATCACAAAGACGATCTCTCTTTTGCTCGCTCTGCTGACTCCTTCATCAAAATGGTGGCCAAGAAAAAAATTGATAAAAAAAAGTTAAAAAAAATAAGCAAATCGGTAGGACCTGATAGCTCATTTAAAAAGTATGATACCTTGGTCAAACAAACTATCACTTATTTTAAGAAGAAAAACTCTTTTAATTCCTGTCCTAAAATCATCTCCCAAGAGATCGAGACCCAGGACGCACTTAAAAAAGGATGGCAAAAATCACTTAAACGATTTTGTCGTTATAAGCTACTAGAGAGAATACTTAAAAAGAAATCCTTAAAGGGCCATAAAAAATTATTTATCTCTTCTCTACCCTATTATCTAAAAGGTGAGTCTTTTAAAAAATTTAGACAACTTTTAAAGACCCTCTCAAGAAATCGAGATGAAATAATCTCCTTAGTTTCAAGCACTATTATTAGTGAAGGACTGCCCTTAAAAGCAAGTATTATCACTCAACTTGATATCGATAAGGAGCTTACCACCTATATTCAGCAGAAGGGATTAAACAAAAAAATAAAACAAAAATATTTTTTAAATGAATTTAAATTTTTAGTAGATTCCATGGTTCAAGGGCCTGGTGAATTTAGAGCACCTGTGCTTAATTTTTACCAGAATAATCAGCAATATCTCCCAAGATCTAAAGTTTCAAAATCTCTGGTTCATATGGGGCTTGGTCATCTTAGGAGAAGCGACTTTAAAAAATCTAATAAGATTTTTACCCTTGCCCAGGAGCTTACAACTGGCCAGGATGAAAAAGAGACGGTTTTTTCTCTCTTATGGCCTTTTATTGTAAAAAAAGACTACGAAGATGGTGCCTCCTTTATTAGAAAAAATAGGATGCTGGAAAACTTCAATAATTTCTCTCCACGAACACAGTTTTGGATCACTTATTGTTTGCACAAAAATAAAGAAGTAATCCTCTCTAAAGGCCTATATAAAAAAATAATTAGAGATTTTCCTATTAACTACTATGCCATCCTCTCTTTAAAATATTTAAAGAAAATTGTCGCTGACATTGATGATAAGATACTATTTAAACCCATCGCCATCGACTCCTTAAAATCAAAATTAAAACCTCATATGCTGGATGGCGATCTTACTAAAATACTTAAACGTATGATGGCCTGGCTTGAAGTGGGTCAAGTCAAATATTATCAAAATGAATTAAATAATCTCTTAACTCATCAGGCCTTCGCCAGTAATGATTTTTTTAAATCATCACTAGTATTTAATCTAATTGGTCTTTTAAATCATAAGCAAGAACATCTCCAGGCCTTTAAACTGGCCTTTTGGTCCATGGAAAATAATTTCTTAAAATTTGGAGCACCCACCCTGAAGGCCTTATTTCCCTTTGCCTATATCAAAAATATTAAACAGGTAAATACCAAAATTGATCCGATTATAGTGCTTTCACTTATTCGTCAGGAATCTGCCTTCAATCCCTGGGCCAAATCTTCCGCCGGGGCCCGTGGATTAATGCAACTTATGCCCGGGACTGCTAATCATGTTGCCAAAAAGAAAATAAAAAAAATAAAACTGCATACACCTAAAATAAATCTTGAGCTTGGAATAAGTTATTTAAAAAAGCTCTTAGATAAATATGATGGCAATTTAATTTATACTTTGGCCGCCTACAATGCTGGTGAGGGAAGGGTTCGTGCTTGGAAAGGTAAATACTTCACTAGTGATGACCCGCTTATTATGGTTGAATCAATCCCTTTTAAGGAAACTAGAAAATACGTTAAGTTGATTTATCGTAATATATTCTTTTATAGGTATTTAACTAACGACTCAGAAATATCTATGTCTATAAGAGATTCTTTTAAGATTTCATTTAACTAGACATTAAATCTAAAATGCATCACGTCCCCATCTTGAACAATGTATTCTTTACCTTCGACTCTAAGCTTTCCTGCTTCTTTTACACGGGCCTCGGAACCTAATTCGAAAAGATCATCACAATGAAAGACTTCTGCACGAATAAATCCTCTTTCAAAATCAGAATGAATAACACCTGCCGCTTGTGGGGCAGTTGATCCCTCTTTAAAAGTCCAGGCCCTAACTTCCTTTTCTCCCGCGGTAAAATAAGTTCTAAGTCCTAAAAGTTTATAAGCAGCGTGAGTAAGTTGATCGAGTCCAGACTCAGAAATCCCTGCCGCCTCCATAAACTCATCTTTCTCTTCCTGAGATTCCATTTCTGAAATTTCAGATTCTAGTTTTCCACAGATGGAGAGAACCTCTGAGCCTTCACTTTCCGCGAGTTCTCTTACAATTTTTACATATTCATTTTCTTCGGTAATGCCATCTTCATCAATATTACAAGCATATAGAGTCTTTTTTAAGGTTATTAAATTCAAATCACTAATGGCCTCAGCATCTTCATCATCTAGCTTACAATTTTTAGCTAACTTTCCCTCGGCCAGTTCTACTTTTAGTTTTTCAAGTATTGGGACTTGGATCTTGGCCTTGGTGGCAATTGCCTTGTCCTGACTTTTAAGTTGTTTGCCCATGGAACTTAGTCTTTTTTCCACTACTTCAAGATCCGCCAGGGCCAGCTCCATATTGATGATTCCAATATCATCGAGAGGATCAATACGACCTGATACGTGAGTTATATTGGGATCATCAAAGCAACGTACAACATGAATAATAGCGTTTACAGATCTTATGTGACCTAAGAACTGATTTCCTAGCCCCTCACCTTTTGAAGCTCCGGCCACAAGTCCGGCAATATCTACAAATTCTACAATGGTTGGAATCACCTTTTGTGGCTTCACAAGCTTGGTAATTTTATCCATTCTTTTATCAGCAACAGTTACAACCCCAACGTTGGGATCAATGGTACAAAAAGGATAATTGGCCGCTTCAGCTGGGGCCGCCGTGATGGCCGAAAAGATCGTCGATTTTCCTACATTTGGAAGTCCTACAATACCACAATTTACACTCATAATTATTCCCTAAAGTTTTTTTTGCTATATTTTGAGGCCGCTTTTCCAAAGCCTTGTTCAAGATAAATTTTTATAGCATCGGCCGCGCCACTTAGATAATCTTCTAAAATCATTTCATCATCGGATGAAAAGCTGGAAAGAACATAGCTACTAACAGATCCTCTCTGCGGTCTTCCAATTCCCATTCTAAGTCGGAGGAAATCCTGTCCTCCCATAAGCTGTGCTATCGACTTAAGCCCATTATGACCTGCCAGACCTCCTCCGTTTTTTAACGTTAGAGTTCCATATGGAAGATCCACTTCATCATGAATTACTAAAATATTTTCTCTTTTAACTTTGAAAAACTGACAGAGGGCCTGAACACTCTCACCACTTAAGTTCATATAAGTCTGAGGTTTTAAAAAATAGGCCTTCTCTTCCCCTACAGTTGCCTGGGCATAGAGTCCCTTAAATTTTTCCTTCCATATTAGAGGAATGGTGTTTTCCAAACAGTCTAGCGCAAGCCAGCCGATATTATGGCGAGTGTATTCATACTCTAAACCTGGATTTCCTAAACCGACAATTAATTTTGAATTCTCTGACATACTAGATAAAAAGTGAACTTACCGAATCATGATTAAACGTTCGATGAATCGCTTTAGAGAGAAGGTCAGAGGTAGAAAGTACCTTTATCTTACTTATTTTCTTTCCCCTTTCAACAAGTGGAATAGTATCAGTTACAATGATTCTATCGAGTTCTTCTGCAGCTTCAATTCTATCAAGGGCCGGATTTGAAAATACTGGGTGAGTGGTACAACAATATACTTTGGTTGCCCCATTCTTTTTAAGCGCTTTACAGGCCTCAATGAGTGTTCCTGCAGTATCGACCATATCATCAATAATGATACATTCTTTACCTTCGACATCACCGATAATATTCATCGCCTTTGCCACATTTTTACCGACCCTTCTTTTATCGATCATCGCCAGATCACAGCCAAGCTTCTTGGCGTAGTGACGAACTCTTTCCATTCCACCAGCGTCTGGTGAAACACAAACAGTGTTTTTAGTGAAAAGCTCTTCACGGATATATTTTAAAAGAATTGGTGAAGCGTAGATATTATCAAATGGAATATTGAAAAACCCTTGAATCTGACCAGCATGGAGGTCCATAGTAATCACTCTAGTAGCACCAGCTACCGTTATAATATCAGCAACAAGCTTTGAGGTAATTGGAGTTCTTGGCATTACCTTTCGATCCTGCCGGGAATATCCATAGTGAGGAATTACTGCGGTGATAGAAGCTGCCGAGGCCCTTTTAAGAGCATCAATGGCAATTAAAAGCTCCATCATATTGTCATTAACTGGAGTAATAGTGGATTGGATAATGAAGACATCCGCGCCTCTAACATTCTTTTCAATTTCACAAAAAATCTCACCATTGGCGAACCTGACAAATTGAGGATCGACTAGAGGAACATCTAAGTGTTCTGAAATCTGCTTTGAGAGGCCCGGGTTTGAGGATCCTGAGACCAGCACAATTCGCTTCATTTAAGACTCCGGTATAAAAAAAAATGGCTGGGGTGGAAGGACTCGAACCTTCGAATGACAGGATCAAAACCTGTTGACTTAGCCACTTGTCGACACCCCAACAATATTTAATAAAATTTTTCGTAATATAATCTACCATCCATGTCATGGCAAGATTCCTATTAAAATTCCAGGGGCATTGACCCACTGGCCCAGTCACAGGTCAATTCATTAAATCTTTTACCTCTATCCCTAAAGAGACCTTGAAATAGCTGAAAAGCTGTCGTTCCACCGTATATTGAAAGACTCTCGTTAGTTCTAATACCTTCAAGACCGACCCAAATCACTCCCAGGGATTTACCATCAAAGAAGACATACCAATTATCCAGGCCCTTATTTGAGGTTCCCGTCTTGCCAAAAAAAGAGAGATTGCTAAAATATTTTCCCACAGTTCTGCTCACTGTGGTCAACTTGGGGTCTGCCAGCATAAAGAGGATATTATCCTCTTCTGATTTGCTACACTCCCCCATAATAAAATTTTTATAAAGTTCATATATTTGGGTCAAAGAAAGCTCCATTGAACCCAAAAGTTGGGAAGGATATTCTTCAAGAGGTAGTTTTAAACTCTTAAATCGGGCCTTTAAAGGGGCCTCTATTTTAGACATGCCTAACTCATCAGCGATACGAATCACAGGAATATTGAGGGATTTTTGAAGCGCCTTTAAAAGAGAGACTTCCGGAATATTCATTTTATGGGCCTCACTAGGTGACCAAGGGCCTGATTTTAATTCAAGTGTGAGAGGTCCAGTTAAGACAATATCTTCGGGAGTTTTCCCCAAATCAAAAAAAATTCGATAGATAATTGGCTTTACCGTGGAGCCTAGCTGATGGCGCTCATCGTCAATGGCCCGCTCCTTGGAGCGCTCAAACTTGGAGTAAAATTTAAATTTTTGCTTACTTGAGATATCACCAATTAATGCCTTAACCGAGAGGTCTTTATTACCAAGCGCTCCTTTTAGCCCGCCTAAAAGCTTATTAACCTTGGACTTAAAAATATATCGATCAAAGTTATCTAGATAATTTCCTTTATCTGCCAGGGTAAACCAAATCGCCTCAAAAGGTTTTTTCTTTTCAAGTCTTTCCAGTCTTTTTTGCCAACGCTTCCACCGCTTTGTTCCCCAAACTGAAGTATTCTTTTTAGAAAAGAGATTCAGTTCCACTAATTTCTTAAAAACTACATTTGTCCGCTTCTGCAAACGCTTTAAATTTCTAAGGGGATGGTAGTAATTTGGACCTTTTAATAAGCTTATAAGAATAGATGCTTCATAAGGTCCTACCATCTCAGGTCTTTTTTCAAAGTAAAACAAAGAAGCAGCATGAATTCCTTTGACTCTAATTCCTTGTAAGGAACCCCAGAGAAACTCATTAAAGTAGGCCTCTAAGATATTTTCCTTAGTAAAATTTCGCTCTAAATAAATTGATACGATGAGTTCTTTTAGTTTTCTAGAAAAGGTTTTCTCATTGGTTAAAAATAAATTTTTAACCAGTTGCTGAGTCAAGGTTGATCCCCCCTGAACAAAACGCATTTCTTTGATATCTGCCACTAAAGCGCGCAATAAGGATTTGGGATCAATTCCAGAGTGATTTAGAAATCTTTGATCTTCAATGCCTATTAGGCCTTTCCAAAAGACAGAGGGAATTTCTGCAAAATCTAACTTCCTCTGATAGCAAAAAATATCTTGGCAATCATTCTTAACAAGATCATGGATTTTAATCTTTTTTTCTACAAGAATTCCTTCTTTAATTAATGAAATATGCTCATCTTTTAAAAGATCTCTTCTTAAGCTAGAAAAACTTTTCATCTCACTAGAGAAAAGGTGAAAATCTCTCCACTCCATATTTTGAATTAATGCACCCTCTTCTAAAGTAATGAATTTCTCTTCTCTCATCTCTATTCTTGAAGAGGCATAATGTCTTAGCTTGTCAAAAGGAATACTGGTTAGAACAAAGATCACATAACTAGTAGCGAAAATTACTCCCGCAATAAGAAACATTAAAAAATATTTCGCTATTTTTTTTAAATTGATGACCTTTCCCACTACTATTACTTTCTCTGACTGGTTAATTTATGTTATCTATATTTATCTTTTTTTATAAGGGGCCATACTGTGCTTAGCATAAATAAATTAAAATTAGTAATTGTTTTCTCTATAATTTTTCCCGCTCTCGCTTTTTCACTACCGATGGAATGGCATGGAGTCTTCGCGATCGACCACCACAGTTTGCAAAACTATGAAAGACTGGAGAATAATCAGGCCGATCCAACAGACCCAAGTTGGATCGATACCCAAGAACCCCTTCCCGCTCCAGCAGGGAAGACTAATGCTTCCTTTCAATCCTATATTATTAAACTTCGTCCTAGTTTAACTATAAATGATTCAGCATCGTTTTTTTCTGAGCTAACTACCGGTTATGGTCGTGGTGGAGTCTATGGTGACGGGCCTGTCCAAAATTACAGTCAAACTTTTGGAAATGCTCTTTATCATATTAATATGGCCAATTATAATAATCCGATTAACCTCAATCAATTCTATATGGAGCTTTACTCAGATACTGCTACTTACCAAATTGGCCGGGCACCTGATCATTTTGGAATGGGGCTTGTTATAAATGATGGCAATAATACTTGGGATCGTTTTGCTTCCACTAGAGACCAAATAAAAGTTAATTTTAAGATCGGAAATTTTTCAATTAATCCCTTTATTGGAAAAATTGGTGCTGGCGGCTCCCTTACAACTGCCACTCACGCATTTGAATACGGTATCCCTATATTCTATGAAGTGCCGGAAACTGATCTAACTTTTGGTGTTGTCTGGATCAACAGATCCATCTCTGATGGTTTTGATGGTTACCGCTTTAATTTAGAGAAAGTAGCTGATCCCGCAAGCTCAACTGCTTGGAAAAAACTTGGCGAGTCAAATATCAACTTGATTGATGTCTATATTAAAAAGATATGGGGCAAGTTTACATTGGAACTTGAAGTTCCTTTCTTTACCGGAGAGATGGGAGATCTATATGAGGACGGTGAATCTGCCAAGTATAGCGCTCTCGCAGGTGTTCTTAATTTAAATTACCAACTTAATGATTTTTGGAAATTTGGTTTTGATGGAGGATATGTCTCTGGTGATGATGGTGGCCAATCGTCCTACGACGCCATGTACCTACACCCCAATTACAACATCGCTGATATTCTTTTTAGATATAATCGAAGCGCCATTTCCGAGCTAAGTGCTGGTGCTCCCTTTGATGAATATGTCACCAATACTACCTACTTCAGACTCTACGGAAATTTCATCACTGGTAAATGGAATATGGACCTAACTGCAATCTATGCCATGGCCAATGAACCTGCCAAAAAAGGGCAGTCTTATAACCATCAAAAGAATAAAGTTTTTACGGCAAATTTTGATCAAGACGAAAATTTAGGATTTGAGATCGATTATAACCTCAGCTATTCTTGGAATGATGAGATCAATGTTGGATTAGATATGGCCTACCTGATGGCCGGTGATTATTGGGCCTACAATAATACAGAAACTCCCAATACTCTAAAAAATCCTTGGCTCTTTCGCTTTAAGGCATCTCTAGATTTCTAGTACGTTCTTATCGGCATGCTTGTAGGAGGGACCATCTGTCCAGGCCCTCCCATTTGCGGCCGTTGAAATTGAAATCCACCCATAGGAAATCCACCCTGATTCATCGGCATCATAGGTGGTTGTGAACCAAACTGAAAACCTGCTTGAAAATTTCCACCCATTGTTGGTTGCGTCTGCATTCCCATCTGAGGACTTCCCATCATATTAAAGCTATTGTTGCCCTGATTAGATGGTGTTTTTCCACGGAACATAGAAAAATTATCATTATCTGCTGCTCCAGAATTATCAGCGAATTTTTCATAGTCAAAGTGGAATGGGTTACTCGAATCTAAGATGTCATCCATGCCACCAATAGCAACATTTAAATTCCCCGATTTTCCTTTCCCTTTTTTCTTATTCTCTTGCTCTTTTTGCTTTTGCTTATAGTCCATTCCGATTCGCTCTAACTCGACAAACTGTTTATAGGTCTCGTGATCAGCATTTACTTTTTTCTGATAGTACTTCACTTTTTCTTGTAACCTCATCTGTCTTTTCTGCTGCTCCTTGGGATCCATTACTCGCTTACACTTAACAGGATTTTGGAGTGTTCCCAATATACTGTACTGACAAGCTTTCTGTGCCTCCATTTCTTCTTTTTGATAATCGGTATAGGCCTTTTTCAAAAATTCCTGAGACTGTTTAATTCTTCCAGCAAATTGCCGGGAAAAGTTACCCTGGCCGGTCTTTGCTTTATAGGCCTGATCGTAAACCATATTTTCTTTACGATATTGCCCTAACCTTTTATAGATTTGTGACTGAGCACTATCGATGCTTAGCTTTTGCCCCCTCTTCTCATTTTTTGTCGGCCTATCATACACTCGCGCATAATAAGAAGAGTAAAGTTTAAACTCAGCAATCTCTTCGGCCTCTTCGGTAAGTCCAAGTTTTCTAAGATTTGCTAGCGTATCTTTAGAGTTTAATTTTTTATCCATTTTAGTTGAGGCATAGGCCCCAATCTGTTTATTAAGTTCAAGTATTTCTTTATCTAGTTTATTTTGCTGAGACTTAGAAAGATCTTTCCCTCTTTGTTTTTGTAAAACTAGTTTTCTAAGCTTATCAACTTTAGGTTTTAGGTAATAAGTATCAACTTCCCTTACATAGTTTAGATAATCCTGAACTAATCTCTCAGCTTCATCCCTTGTAATATTTTTATTATTTAATTTTTTAGCAATACCTTCAAGTCGTTTGTAACGATCTTGGGCCATCTCCTCTAGTTTATTATCAAGCTCTCTTTCAAGAACATCTTTGAAAAGATCTTTTTCCGCAAAATCTACTACCTTTTTTAGTCCCTTCATGACCTCAAGAAAATTTCCTTCACAGTTTTCTTGAAGGTTGGCATATCTCCTATCGGTATCATCAAAAAGAAACTCCCCACCTTCTGCCATATCTTCAAAAGATAAACACTTAGCAGGATTGTTTATACTCACTTGTGATTTTTGATCCCATGCAAATGCCGCTCCATAATCTCTGGCCGCTTGTTTTGGTGAACCAAAAACAACTTTCATATTTTTATTAGAAGTAAATTCTACTGGGATCGATTCACTTAGAGTCGTTTTATAACCTTTTCGCTTAGGCCAATTAAGATCCGCTCCGCCTCTTCCATTTGGGACAAGCTGCTTGTTAATTGTCATACAGGCCTCAAATTTTTCTGTCGTGGTCATTTCATCTAGATCTTCTTGCGTATAAGAATTTCCCTGTACTCCTGTGACCCCTACTCGAGGAATTACATCTTTTGCCCCACCTTTTTTAAATTTCCCTTTTCCCAGTAGGTAATTATCGAGAGGGAACATATTTTCAATGGTTACAACCACTAAATTGCTCCCTGAATCCTGATGGATTTTAGGTTTTAAATCCGCACAAGACCCAAGATAACTTGGTATTTTAATACTTATTGTTTTTTGATCATTTGGGACAGATCCATCATTGATGTCACTTTCAATTTCAATTCCGTCACCTGATTCCGATATCAGTTTCATCAAAGATAGTGGGACATATAATTCATCTGAATCACAAGTGATGACTCTTCCCTCAGAAGTCCTCGCAATAGTTCTATCAGAACCTCTTATGCCACGACGAAAATCCTCTGTTGCTTCTTCTACTACTTCTTCAACAGGTGCTTCAATCTCTCGCTCACCACGGCCAAATCGTCCTTCGTTGGCCCGATTATCTCCTTCAGCATCTGAAAAACTAGGGCCACGACCAATATCAGGTCTACTTGGACTATCAGGTCTAAGCCTCTCAATATCATCAACATCCATTCTGCCACTTCTTCTTCCTCTCCCTCTTTCAGGATCGTCGACGCCAAAAGTAGGTCTTCGATCACCTCTAAATTGGGAATAGCTAGGCAGAGACCAGCCTAAAAGAAGAACACTAAATAAGATTAATTTGGTATACATGTAAACCCGCCCTTAATTTATTAAATATAATCGGCGTAGTTTGAACTCAACTTAAAGAATTTATTGGATTTGGTAGGGATCTACATCGATCTTTAAGCTGACACTGTAATGAGGTTTGAAATGATTTTTAAACGTGGAAATTAAGTTGTGGAGATGATTGATATCACTGCTTTTAAGTAAAATTGCCCAAGTAAATTTATTTGCTCTTCTCTCCACCAAAGATGCCCTAGGCCCTTGAATATTTACTTTATCAAAGTGTTCCTGAGTTAAACGCTTTAATATGGCCTTGGCCAAATTGGCCCCCTCCATCGCTTGAGTCTGGAATTTTGACGTAAAATAAAGCATTACTACGCGGGAAAATGGCGGAAGATCCAACATCTCTCGAGTAAAGATTTCTTCATCATAAAAAGAATCTTCACCACTTTTTTCCACGTGAGAATAAACTTTATTATCCTTGTTTAAGGTATGTACGAGAACTTCAGATTTTTTTGCAAACCTACCAGACCTTCCACTCACTTGAACTAATTGCTGAAAAACTCGCTCGTTAGATCTAAAATCTGGAAAATTTAGTTGATTGTCAGTACCCAAAACAATTACCAAGTTAGTATTTTTAAAATTGTGCCCCTTAGATAACATCTGGGTTCCAACTAAGATATCAATCTCACCCTTGTTATATCTTTCTAAACAAGCATTAATATTTTTTATAGTTTTCAACTCATCTCGATCGAACCTTTCTATCTTTATTTCTGGGAACCTTTTATTTAAAATACTCGAAAGCTTTTCTGTTCCAAACCCTTTCTGAAATATTTTTAAATTAGAACATTCCGGACAAATTTCAGGTGCCTTGTCTTTATATTCACAAAAAGGACAGTCCAATTCATTTCGCGCTTTAAAATACCTAAGATTTAAAGAACAATTCGGACAAGAAAACTTATGGCCACAAGATCTGCATTGCAGATAGCGAGCAAAACCAAGTCTGTTTACATAAACTAAAATCTGTTCACCCTTATCTAGTGCTTGTTCAATTTTTTCTAAAGTTGTGGTCTTAAAAGGCCACAAATCAGCATCGTACTCGCCTTTCATATCTACATATTCAATTTTTGGAAGAGTTGAATCACCAATCCTCTTGCTAAGCCGAAAATAATTGCTTCTCATCTTATCCTGGCAAAAAGAAAAGAATGTTTCTAATGACGGTGTCGCAGATCCTAAAATTATAGGAATCTTTAAAATATGGGCCCTCTTAGTGGCCACATCCCTGGCATTATAAGGACATCTATCTTCTTGCTTAAAAGATGGATCGTGTTCTTCATCCACGACAATTAAACCTAAGTTTTTAATCGGAAGAAATATGCTAGATCTAACTCCTAAAATTACTTTAGGAGATTTATCATTTTGTAACAGTTTCCAAAGTCCAAACTTATCCGACTTACTAACCGAGCTATTATAAGAATAAATCGGTACGCCAAGATAGGTCTCAAAAGTTTTTAAAAATTGCGGGGTCAAATTTATTTCTGGAAGAATAAAAAGAACTGTCTTATCTTTTTTTAAAACCTTCTGGGCCATTAAAAGATAAATTAAGGTTTTACCAGAACCTGTTACTCCATGAATGAGCCATTTAGAAAAGCCCGAAAAAAGTTTTTCTCCGATAGTGTCTATGACTTTTTGTTGATCCTCAGTTGGTTCAAAGGGAAACTCTTCATTTTTACCTATTAAATATTTTAACTCCCGTGGTCTCTTTAAAAATCCCGGAAGACAATCAAAAATTAAAGGGCCTAAAGCATAGTGATAATAATCAGACATCCACTCAAAGAGAGTTAGCTCCTCCCCATCAATTTGGATTTCCTCACTTAAAATTCCTTTTACTACTTTTAAATTAACCCCTTTAAGAGTTTCTTCTTTTTTTAGATTATTTCTTAAAACCATGCCCTTGATAAGCCTCTTTCCTAGAGGAACTTCCACTAATTGGCCGGGTTTAAGCTCTTGATCACCTTGAGCATAAGTTAAGATTGAATTATTAAAAGAGTTATTTACTGCCACTTGGCAGTAAGTATTTTCAGTATCTGTCATTTTTATAGGTACAAGAAAGTATTAGGAAAACTGCTTTCTATTTTTTGCACCTCCATATCTCCGGCCAAAGTAGCATCATATTTATCCACCGCCTCTTTAAAATCTCTATGCCTTTCTTTTATTCCCTTTTTAGGATCATTAAATGCTTTGTAACTTAACATTTTTATTTTATAGGATTTATCTTGCCGATCCTTAATCAGTATTTCTTTTGGCAGTGAGTGACTACCGTTAAAGGCGTGGAATTCACCAAAGATACCGACCATTGGCCCCTTTACTGTCTGCACCGTTAATTCTCTGATAAAATGAGTATCATTGCTAAAAAGTGCATGCACATTTGAAAGTTTTAATTGCCAGAAAAATTGGTTTTCCTTTCTGATTAATATTATATTTTCTCCTTGGACGTATAGCGGGGCAGCAAGGATTTTTTTAACTTCTGCTTTTTGCTCTTCATCTTCAGGACTTAGAGGCGAAATCGCTATCGATTCTTTATCTTCTTTTTTAGTAATTAAGTAATCTTTATATTTTTTTAAAAGCTTAATTTTTTCTTGGTTCATTACATTTTTATTAGTTTTATATTCACCACTTTGTTTCTTTAGATAGTAAGATATCGGCCTAGAATCGTTGAGCCCAACCATTGCTATAATTGAGTAAAAAAGAATTTTTTCACCTTCTTTTTCTTTTTTTAAATTCCACATTAAGTCGTGAGCATAATAAAGATGTGTGGCCGAGTTTTTTTTCATCTCTCCATCAGGAAAATGAATCTGTAAAAATTCAATCTGGTTATTTTCTTTAACTGAGAAATAAAATTTCAGATAACTGATCTTTTTTTCTAAATCATCAGAGAGGCCCTGTTCTTCAACCATCATTTTTAGGATAATAAAATTACCACCTAAATCCTTATTTTCACCATTTCTAAATAAACCCTCCATGGTCGGAACCGCCGCCTGAAGAGATATTGAAAACAACATTAAAAAAATCAATTTTTTCATAATAAGCACCTGATTTAATCACTCTTTATATTAAGGTGACTCCCTTTTTAATTTTAACTATAATTAACCTATCAACAACTTTTTTCAGGGAAGAAAAATGTCAAAAATCTCTATTTTTTTATTAATCTTTAGCTTTAGCTCTATGGCAACGGAATTTGAGACCGCACGGCTTTTTTCCACTGCAGGCGCCGGTGTTGGCTCCATACTAATGGATGAAGCGACAGTTTTAAACCCTGCTCCCCTCGCCTTTTTTAACCTAACTTCTGTTTTTCTTCAAAAATCATTTGGCGAATATAGCGCAGATGGCAATGATTCGCCACTAAATGGCCGTGAAGCTGAAAATGTGGCCGCTATCATCTCTGATGCCAAAGGCCCTTTTAAAGGATCTCTGAGTTATTTTAAACAATCTGATGGTGATATTGTAAGAAAAAGAATCTCCATTGCCACAGCTTTTCCATTTGGAAAAAAATCGTCCATTGGAATTACCGCTCGACGCACCACTGATGAAATTTTTGATTTTGAAGATACTTACTACCAATTTGTCGTCGGCGCCTTTCATTCCATAAACCAATACTTCTCGGCCGGACTAGTCATTGTAGACCCCATAAGCACTAGACCCAAAGATACAAAAGCGATCCTAGGGCTGCAACTAGTCTATGGTGATTTTATCTCAGCGATGGTAGATTTTGGCGCGAACTGGGTAAAACCCTTAAATGAAACCTTCCTTTATCGTGGCGCAGTGCAATTTATGATCTTTAAAGATTTATATGTAAGAGGCGGACTCTACAAAGATAAAGGACTAAACGAAAAAGGAACTGGTGTAGGTATTGGTTGGGTTTCACCTAAACTTGCTCTAGAAATTGGTATGAAAAACTCTGAGCTTGAAATCATTAACGGCCAAATAGATAAAAAGCAGGAAACCTCCTTTTCTGCTTCCTATAGATTCTAAAAATGATTCTAAAGAAATTAATCTTAAAAGAGTGGTTTAGATCCTTTCTAACCTCTTCTTTGATGCTATTTATTTTATCATCTGTGGCGCACTTGATCAGTAAGCTTTTACAAAGTGGTACTACCCTTGAAGGTGTTCTTTGGGATTATTTCTACACAATCCCCTGGCTTTTAAATAAAATTCTTGCTGTCTGTTGCCTTTTTGCCTCTCTATTCTCGATTAATAAACTTATTAATCGAAATGAACTCACGGCCATCTTCGCTTCGGGATTTACTCGTAAAAAATTTCTTCTCACTATTTTTCAGGCCTCTTTAGTAATCGCTTTTTTACAATTTATTACCAACGGTTTTTTAAATCCAAAAGCAAAACACGAAAAAAATATTAGAGCGGCCAGTGGTCTTTTTAAAAGTGGGGGACTTCGCCGAACATTCCTCAAGCAAGGAAAATATTGGTATAAAAGTAAGGATTACTTTCTCTCTTTTGGCCCCTTTGATAAGGCCAGTGAACAACTTCCTAATGTCTCTCTTTTAAAATTTGATAAAAACTTCCAGGTTAGAGAGGAAATATTCGCTAAAAAGATTCAACACTTAAAAGATAAAACGTGGATCTTCTATCAAGCTAAAATCATCTCTAATTTAGACATTGATGATTTTCCAAAAGTTGAAGAAAAAGACGTTATGGAGGTGACACTGCTTGAAACTCCTCAAGATTTATATCAACTTCAAGCGGATATCTCGACCCTTAATTTTTTTGATCTTAGAAACTACATAAACCAATTAAAAAAAGTGGATCTCAACACTGCTGAATATGAAGTTCTCTATCTCGATATGTTGGCCACCACTATAATTTGCGTGATCTTTGCTCTACTGGCCTCACTGCCGATTTTTCACCCGAATCGACGAGGCAATCCGTTTGGAAAAAATCTCATCTCCATCTTACTTTTTACTCTGATCTATTGGTTTTTCTACACCTATTGCCTAGAGCTTGGGAAAAGCTCCAAAGTAAATGTATACCTCGCCACTTTCATAGTGCCAGGATTCTTCTTATTCCTTCTAAGTGGTTATTTTTACAGGCATAGGAAGCTCGCCTAATCATCTAAAAGTTATAGGTGCTATGGACTCACGCGGCGTGGATATGCTATAAACCCCCTATGAATTTTTTAGAAGATTACCAATTAGCAGGTAATGAAATTGAAATTTTTAAATACCCAAACCCAGTTCTGAAAAAAGTGGCAGATCCTGTCACGGAATTTAACGATGAGCTGAGAAGCTTGGTGAAAGATATGCTCTACACCATGTACCAAGCGCCAGGTCTAGGCCTTGCCGCACCTCAAGTGGGAAAAAGTCTCAGATTTTTTGTCATGGATACGGATTATCTGCGAGAAGAGATCTCTGATGCCCAGGGCAATGAGAGCTATAAATTATCTGAATTTAATCCCAAAGTTATCATCAACCCACTTTTTAAAGATCATGAGGGGCAAATCCTCTATGAAGAAGGATGTTTAAGTATTCCTGGAATCTTTGAAAATGTTAAAAGAGCTGAAAAGGTAACTGTTGAATATCAAGATATGTGGGGAAAAAAACACACAGAGCTTGCGGAGGGTGTATTCTCTGTTTGCTTGCAACATGAAAATGACCATCTCGATGGCATCGTATTTCTTGAAAGATTAAGTTTACTTAAGAAAAATTTTTTGAGAAAAAAATTCTTAAAAGCCCAGGCAATGGCCTAATTTATGAACAAATTAAATGTTGTATTTTGTGGAACTCCAGACTTTGCGATTCCCACCCTTAAAGTACTAAAGGATCACCCTCAGGTGAACCTGATTAAGGTTATCACCATGCCGGATAGGCCTAAAGGTAGAGGGCGTGTAATGACTCCTCCTCCTGTGGCAACCTTTGCTAAAGAAAACTCAGTCCCACTTTTGCAAACAGCAAATATAAACGATGAGCTTCTAAGCGATTTTAAAGAGGCCGATTTATTTATCGTTTTGGCCTTCGCCCAATTTTTAGGAAAAAAAATCTTAGACCTTCCAAAGATTGGGCCCTTTAATATTCACACCTCACTTCTTCCTAAATATCGAGGGGCCGCGCCCATTCAACATGCTATTTTAAATGGGGATAAAATAACTGGTGTGAGCATTCAAAGAATGGTTAAAAAAATGGACGCAGGTGATGTGGTCTATTCCCATGAGGTGGAAATTTTAGAAACTGAGACCTCCGGAGACCTCTTTTTAAAACTTCAAAATGAAGCTGCTCTTGGCACTCAGAATTTTTTAAAATTAGTATTAGAAGATAACTTGACCTTTACCCCTCAAGATTCTGCAAAGATTTCTTTTGCTCCTTCTCTAAAAAAAGAAGATGGACATTTAAATTTTGCCCAACTTAGCTCAAAAGAGCTTTCCAACCGCATTAGAGCGTTCTCTCCCTGGCCTGGGACATATTGTTATTTGGGAAAAAAAAGGTTAAAAATCTTTTCTATTAAAACATCTGATTTGAGTCTTAAACCAGGCGTTGTTCACACCGATCACAACTTTTTGGTTGTGGGTTGTAAAGATGGATCTGTAAGACTTGATGAGGTTCAATTAGAAGGTCGAAAGGCCTGTTCTGATGTGGAGTTATTAAACGGCCTTAAAAACAAGGGCGAACCCATCGAACTAAAATAAAAAAGGGAATATCCATGATAATAGTCTCCCCTAGTCTTCTCTCCTGTGACTTTTTAAATATTGAATCTGAACTTAAATATTTTGATGATGTGAAAGATTTTTGGTTCCACCTAGATATTATGGATGGGCATTTCGTACCTAATCTTACCTTTGGCCATCCCATTGTTAAATTAATAAGCAAAAATACTAATCAAAAACTAGATGCTCACTTTATGGTGACCAACCCTGAATTTTATGTCGATACTTTTAAAGATTACAATATTCACAACTTTACTTTTCATGTCGAGGCCTGTGAAGACTCTATTGCCTTAGTTAAAAAGGCCAAAGAATTTTATCCTAGTGTTGGAGTTTCTCTTCGACCTGGAACCTCTCTAGATCTTATCTCTGATGAGCTTTTAAAAAGCATTGATTTACTCTTGGTGATGTCTGTTGAACCAGGTTTTGGCGGACAAGGTTTTATGGAAAGTACTTGGGAGCGATTAAAACAAATACGAGAGAGACAAAATGCTCTTGGAACAAATGTGATGGTTCAAATAGATGGTGGTGTCAGCGATAAGAATGCCACTTCTTTAATTGAACACGGAGCAAATAATCTCGTGGCCGGGTCCTATGTGTTTAAAGGCGGTCCTGTAGAATATCTAAATAGAATTAAATCTTTAAGGAATTAAAATGGTAACAAAAGTTAAACTGACCGGGATAGATTTAACGATAGAACAAGTTTATGAGTGGGCCACCTCGAGTGATAAAGAAATTGAAATCTCGCTTGATGAAGATGCCTTAAAAAGAATGCAGGTATCACGAGATTATGTGCATAAAATCGTAAGCGATGGGAAACCTGTCTATGGAATTAATACTGGCTTTGGGGCCCTCTCTGATAAATTTATTGATAAAGAAAACCTTGCTGAATTGCAGGTCAATTTAATTCGCTCTCATTGCACAGGTGTTGGTAAACCTTTTAATAGAACTATCTCCCGAGCAATTATGATTTTACGGGCCAATTGTTTGGCCTCTGGGTTTTCCGGAATAAACCCAGAACTTGTTGTACTCTTACTTGATCTTATAAACCATGGAGTGACTCCGGTTATTCCTGAAAAAGGTTCTGTCGGGGCCTCTGGTGACTTGGCCCCGCTCTCCCATATCGCCATCACCTTAATCGGTGAAGGCAAAGTTCTTTACAAGGGAGAATTAATTCCCTCTAAAAAGGCACTGGATAAAATTGGCAAAAAATCTGTTATCCTCGGTCCTAAAGATGGACTGGCGCTGATAAATGGAACTGCTGTTATGGCAGGTCTTGGGGCCATTGCCATTTATGAATCTACAAGACTTATGAAGCTTGCCGATATTTTGGCCACCTTAACTTTAGATTCCCTAAGGGGATCTATGAAGGCCTATGATGAAGACATTGCAAGGCTTAAGCCTCATCCTGGGCAAATCCGAGTTGCCGCTAATCTAAATAAGTTATTAAAGGGATCCGAAATTATAGGCTCCCATGAAAATTGTGGGAAAGTTCAAGACCCATATTCCCTAAGATGTGTCCCCCAAGTTCACGGTTCCTGTAGACAGACACTTAGTCATGCCAAAGAGGTTGTCGATATTGAGTTAAACTCGGTAACTGATAATCCTCTTATTTTTCCCGAGCAAAATAAAGTTATCTCCGGCGGAAATTTCCATGGCGAAGCGCTGGCCTTTTGTATGGATTATTTAAGTATGGGACTTAGTGAGCTTTGCTCAATTAGTGAAAGACGGGTTGAAAAGATGATGAACCCAACCTTCTCTGATCTTCCCGCCTTTTTGACCAAAGATTCCGGCCTAAATTCCGGGCTTATGATCGCTCATGTTACCGCTGCTGCCCTAACCTCTGAAAATAAATATCTTTGTCACCCTGCCAGTGTAGATTCAATTCCTACTTCAACAGATAAAGAGGATCATGTCTCCATGGGGGTAACCTCAGGAAGGAAACTGCATGAAGTACTTGAAAATACTAAACACTGTTTGGCCATTGAGCTTCTTTGCAATACTCAGGCACTTGATTTAGGAAGGCCTTTAAGGTCTTCAAAGGCACTTGAAGCTGTTCACGATCTTGTAAGAGTAAAAGTCCCCTTTATCGATGTTGATCGCATGCTAAGCACTGATATAGAAAATCTTGTGGAGCTGATTGACTCCTTTAAAATAGTTGAAACAGTCGAAAAAATAATTGGAGAACTTGATTAATGGAAATACCACTACCTCCTACCGGAACAAAGCTTAGTTGCAAGGGTTGGCATCAAGAGGCCGCTCTTCGATGTCTTTTAAATAATCTTCATCCTGATGTTGCAGAAGATCGAGATCAGTTGATTGTCTATGGTGGAAATGGTCAGGCGGTTAGAAACCACAAGGCGCTAGCAGATACCATTAAGGCCTTACAAAACTTAGAAAACGATGAAACCCTTTTAATGCAATCAGGGAAACCTGTCGCCGTCCTGCCCTCACATATTCATGGGCCCAGAGTTTTAATCGCCAATTCCAATTTAGTTCCAAAGTGGGCCAACTGGGATCACTTTAATAAACTAAAAGATGAAGGAAAAATGATGTATGGCCAGATGACGGCCGGATCTTGGATTTATATTGGGTCCCAAGGTATTTTACAGGGGACCTATGAAACTTTTATGGCCGCTGCAGAAAAACACTATGGGATTGGCTCTACTTTAAAAGGAAAACTTGTCTTAACTGCCGGTATCGGTGGCATGGGCGGTGCTCAACCTCTCGCGGTTAAAATGAGCGATGGAGTTTTTCTAGGTTGTGATGTTGATCCGTCGAGGATGGAAAAAAGATTACAAACTAAATATCTCGATGAAATTGCTCCCTCTTTTGAAGATGCTCTTGCGAGGGCGCTTGAGTGTAAAGAAAAAGGCGAGGCCAGATCTATTGGTGTCGAGGGCAATGCTGCTGACTTTTTCGAATATGTACTAGAAACTGGAGTTGTTCCTGATCTTGTCACAGATCAAACTTCAGCACATGATCCTCTTAATGGTTATATCCCCAGGGAAATGACTCTAAAAGAGGCCTTAGATCTAAGAGTGAGTGGGCCGAAAAAATATATCGATCTGAGTTATAAAACCATGGGAGATCACGTAAAAGCGATGCTTGGTTTTATGGATAAGGGATCTCACGTTTTTGATTATGGAAATAATCTCCGAGCTGGAGCTGAAATTGCTGGTGTAACTAACGCTTTTAATTTCCCAGGCTTTGTCCCCGCTTATATTAGACCACTTTTTTGTCAGGGCTCGGGACCTTTTAGATGGATTGCCTTAAGTGGGGACCCAGAAGATATCAAGGTTACTGATGAGGCCTTAAAAGAATTATTTCCAAAAAATAAAAACCTTATTAATTGGTTGAACAAGGCCCAAGAGATGGTGGCCTTTCAAGGGCTTCCCTCAAGAATTTGTTGGCTTAAATATGGCGAACGGGAAAAAGCAGGCCTTTTATTTAATAAACTTGTCCGTGAAGGAAAAGTTAAAGCTCCAATTGTAATTGGTAGAGATCATCTCGACTGTGGCTCTGTCGCCTCACCAAATAGAGAAACGGAAGGAATGATAGATGGGACTGACGCTGTTAGTGATTGGCCACTACTAAATCTTATGATCAACACTATGGGTGGCGCCTCCTGGACTAGTTTTCATCATGGCGGTGGAGTTGGCATAGGCTATTCTCAACATGCCGGTATGGTTATTGTGGCCGATGGAAGTGATGATATGGACCAGAGACTTAAAAGAGTTTTAAATTCTGATCCTGGAATGGGTATCATTCGCCATGTGGATGCCGGATACCCTGAAGCTATCGAGGAAATGAAACATACTAATATTAAATTCCCTTCATTGGATTAGATATGCAGGTTTTTAGAAATTTTTCGCAAATCATAACTCTGGATTCTGCCTTTGCTAAAGATGGCCGAAACTTAGTTCCAAAAGATCTATCAATCATTTCAAATGCCAGCGTGGTCTTTGATGACAAAGAAATTCTCTGGGTGGGAAAAGATATTGATTTTCCTGCACAATACCAGGTGCTCGATGCTAAAGACTGCAGTGGAAAAATTTTGTTCCCAGAGCTTGTGGACTGTCATACTCATCTAGTTTTTGGAGGGGATCGCTCAAACGAATACGCCATGAGGTTAAATGGTGCCGGCTACGAAGAGATCGCTAAGACCGGTGGAGGGATCATCTCCACCATGAAAAAAACTTCTACGCTGTCTCGAGATGAACTCTTTAACCTTGGGTGTGAGAGGATTGAACGTATTAACTCCTATGGAATCGGTACTATTGAAATAAAAAGTGGATATGGACTTAACCTTGAAAAAGAAAAAGAGCTCACTTTAATTATCGATGACCTTAAAAAGAAATTTGCAGAAAAAGTTCAAATTAAAAATACTTATATGGCCGCCCATGCTGTTCCTCCGGGATTTTCTTCCTCTAAAGACTACCTAGATGATGTTGTCATTCCCTTGCTTAAAGATCTCGCGCCTCAAGGAATTATTGATGCTGTAGATATCTTTTATGAAAAAGGATATTTTACCCATGAGGATTGCGAAGAACTTTTTAAAGTTAGCAAAGAACTCAAAATCCCCTGTAAAGGTCATATGGATGAATTCTATGATAACAAAGGTGCTCTGCTTGGAGTAAAATATAATGCCTTAAGCGTGGATCACCTTCTAAATACTGATCTCGATGGAATCAAGGCCCTCGCAAGCTCTAAAACCGTTACCACACTTCTTCCAGGTACCGGTTTTTTCCTGGGAGTTAATCAGGCCAATGCCCGTGCCTTTTTGGATGCTGGCTGCAAAGTCGCCATCGGTTCTGACTACAACCCCGGTTCCTGTCACTGGGATAATGTTTTAATGATTGCCTCAATGGCAGCACCAAAATATGAAATGAATCTGGCCGAGCTTTGGGCCTCCATTACATTAAATGCTGCCCATGCCTTAGGACTTACTTCTCAGGGAGTTATTAAAAAGGGATTCAGTCCAAGGTTTACAATTTTTGCTACAGATTCTGTCGATCAAATTACTTACAATTGGGGAAAAAACTTTAGTTTGTCCTGACAACGGCTCTAGACTTTTCAATTAGTTTATTAAAATTATTACCTATTTCAACAGAACTAAAATCATGAGGGCCTTTCATCACCTCTAGTACTTTCCCTTGATAAAAGATTATCGTTAGTGGAATCGAGGTAACATCAAACTCAGATAGAATTCCTCCCGATGGATCGGCCACATTGGGAAAATTAAATTTATATTTTCTGCTAACTTTTTTAATTTCCTTGAGATGATTTTCTTCATCGGAATTAACACCGATGATAAAGATCTCATCCTTTTTAAATTTTTGTCGAAGATCCACAATAGATGGAAATTCTTCAAGACAAGGAGTACACCACGAGGCCCAGAAATTCAGCATGACAATCGGAGCAGCAATTTCTTTTAATCTTATTTTATCTCCTGAAATAGTCTCAAAAGTCGTTTTTGAAAATATCCTTTCATATTTTTTAATAATTTTAGGGTGAACCAATTTTTCTTTTTTGGCCTGAGCAAAAAGGTCAAAGGCAACTTGCCCGCAAAGAAAGCCCGTAAAGCCCATTATGAATATAACAATTGGAAAATATTTCTTCATTTTTTAACCAAGGATGATCCTTTATAATTTAGTAATATACAACAATTTTTATCTTTTGAGGTTTATAAAAGTTGGAACCACCAGTACCAGAAGTTAGTTTAAAGAATGATTCAGGTCAAACAGTTCTTGAATTCGTTCTTCTATTAACCGTGATCTTGATGCTCTCCATCATGCTGACCGGTGGACTTAACGGTCGCCTCGCAATTCGCTGGAAATCTCTTATAGAAGTGATCTCCTGGCCCTCAGATACTCCCATTGTAGTTCGGTAATATCCATGATTAAAATTAGAAAATTATATAAGAGGTCCAAATCATGGGTTATATTCTCTCAATTGACCAGGGTACCACTGGAACCACTAGTCTTTTAATCGATGCCAAAACATTTAGGTTAAAAGGTAAAAAAAATCAGGAATTTCCTCAAATATTTCCCAAACCGGGCCTTGTTGAGCACAACTTGAATGATATCTGGGCATCAGTTGAACAAACGATAGAAAGCCTTTTAAAAGCAGAAAATGTCCAAGCTGAAGATATCGTTGCCATTGGAATAACCAACCAGCGAGAGACGATCTGTGCTTTTGATAAGACAGGAAGACCTCTGGCCAATGCTATTGTCTGGCAAGATCGAAGAACTAGTGATTTTTGTGATTCCCTTAAGTCTCAGGAAGATTTTATAAAGGAAAAAACCGGGCTACCTATTGATCCTTATTTTTCAGGAACCAAAATGAAATGGTTACTTGAAAATAGCGATAAGGTAAAAAGCGCTGCTAAAAGCGGTGATCTCTTATTTGGTACCATTGAAACCTATCTTCTCTACCGGTTAACAGGATGCCAGTCATATTGTACTGAAGGTTCCAATGCCTCTAGAACTCTTTTGATGAATTTAAAAACTTGTCAGTGGGATGAAAAACTCCTTGAGCTTTTTCATATTAATAAAAATACCCTACCTGAAATTAAAGATTCATTTGGTCATTTTGGAAAAACTTCCGGCCTTTCTTTTTTACCTAATGGCATCCCCATCACTGGTATACTAGGAGATCAACAAGCTGCACTTTTTGGCCAGGCCGGATATCAAACAGGTGATATGAAATGCACCTATGGTACCGGTGCTTTTATGTTGCTCAATACCGGAGACACCATTAAAAAATCCGAGTATGGCCTTCTCTCCACTGTTGCCTATGTAGATAAAGGAAAAGCTATCTACGCCTTAGAGGGGTCTTGTTATATCGCTGGAGCTGCAGTCCAGTGGCTTCGAGACAACCTACAAATTATTGGCAAGGCCTTAGAAGTAGAAGCTTTGGCGCTAGAAGTTGGCGATCTTGATGAAATGGAACATATTCTCTTTTTTCCTTTTTTTACCGGAATCGGTTCTCCTTACTGGAATGCAAATGCTAAAGCGGCGATTATAGGTTTAACTCGAGATTCTGGCAGACCTCACATGGCACGTGCCTGTCTTGATGGAATCGCCCTTTCGATTAACGATTTAATCGAATCTATGAGACGTGATGCCAAACTTGAAATAAGTGAACTAAAAGTTGATGGTGGGGCCACCAATAATAATCTTTTACTTAACATTCAGGCATCGGTTTCAGGTCTAACCATGATTAGACCAAAAATCTTAGAAACTACCGGGTATGGTGCGGCCTTAGCAGCAGCAGTTGGCGCTAAGCTGATTTCCATGGATAAAATTGCAGAGCTTTGGGAAAAAGATAAAGAGTTTATTCCTAAGGACTCCTGGACACCTTTTTATGAAAGAAAGGTGATCCAGTGGAAAAAGATTATTAAGAAGCTTTTTCTTTAAGTAGAGAGACCAATCCGTTCTCTGAAACAACTGGAATATTTAACTTATTTGCCTTAATAAATTTAGAGGAATTAGAACTTGCTTCATTGGTCAAAAGATAATCAGTACTGCTTGATACAGAACTGACGATAATTCCCCCCGCCTCTCGTATTTTTCCTTCTATGATTGATCTTTTCTCCGTTAGAGAACCAGTAATACAGATTTTCTTTCCACTTAGTCGGGTGTTTGCTTCCACCACCTTGGAAAACTTAAAACCAACATTGATGAGTTCATCAATAAGAGGAAATTTCTCCGAGAGAGAGCTTAAAAAATCCTGAGATGATTTCTCAGCGAAGGATTCAATATTCATCAAGTTATCTACCGTCAGTTTTTTTATTTTGGCGATGGTGTTGTATCCTTCACTCACCACTTTTTCACATTTGTTATAGGCGCCACCAGTTATCCCAAGACTAGATAAAAAGGTAGTGAGATCTGCTTTTTTTGATTCCTCTATCGTCCCTATGAGCTTGGAGGCCAGTTTATCTTTGACCTTATCCAGCTCCATCAGCTGCTCTTTTTTCAAGTGATAGAGGTCAGAAATATTTTTAACTAGGCCCGCGGACATGAGCTCATCCAATCTTTTAGAGCTGAGATCCTCAATCCCTATTTTTTGAATAAAATTTAAAATAGATTCCTTATTTCTACCGGGGCAATCCTGATTGGAACACAAAAGACGTATGTCATCTATGATGGTTTTTGAATTACAGCTAGGACATTTATTCGGTATTTCAAATTTATTTTTAGAAGACTTTTTAACCTCTAAAAATTTAGGAATGACTTCTCCTGATCTTATAATTTCAATAAGATCTCCTGTTTTTAAATTATGCTGGGCCACCATACCGTAGTTATGAAAAGTAACTCGAGATAATTTAGCACCTGAGAGCTCCACAGGTTCCACATTTGCTACCGGAGTTAGATATCCATTTCGAGATATTGACCAAGAGATATCTTTAATCTTAGTAACCGCTGATTCCCCTTGAAACTTAAACGCAATCTTATAACGAGGGTGATGAGCGGTATGACCTAGGCGATCGTGAAGATCTAAATCGTTAAAAGAAAAAACCAGGCCGTCGATTTGATATTCACCAGTGGACATGAAATCTTCTGCCCTTTTTATCGCGGGCCTTATAGAAGTAAAATCTTTATGTAATTCGACCTCCGCAACTTGAAAACCTAACTCTTTTAACTGTTTAAATTTCTCCATTTCAGTTTTTAAGGGCCTGCCATCAACCACATAGTCAAAGGCCTGAAATTCTAAAAAGCGACAAAGTTCTAAGTTTTCTTTTCGCCCCATAAATCCTGCTACTATATTTCGCTGGGAAGTAGGTTTTTCAAGCCCCATAGAGACCATCTCATTCGAGAGATGAAAAAAATCAGCTTCGGTGCAATAAATCTCTCCTCTAATCTCTATTGTTTCTTTGCTACTTAAAGTATTTGGAACATTTGGCACCCAAAGAATTTTAGGAGTTATATTTTCTCCATAACTTCCATCTCCTCTGGTTTTAGCAAGAGTTAGTATTTTATTTTCATAAATAAGTGAGCAGGCCACGCCATCAAGTTTATAGGTGGAAACGACTTCTCGATCTTTCATCCAGGATTTAAGGCCCTTTTCTTCATAGGTCTTTTCAAGTGAGAGCATTTTTCTCGCATGCTTAACTTTGTTATTTGAAAGCGCTGTTGTCCCCACAACTTTTAAGGCCTTATTGTCGGGATCAAGACTTCTCAACTCATCTTCAAACTTGTCATATTTAGCATCAGAGATTTCCGGTTTGCCCTGATAGTAGTGAATTTTATGGTGGAGTATAAGCTCTTCCAGCTCTTTAATACGACTCATGTGACATTTCTCCTATTTCTTAAAAATAGTAAGTTGCACCTAATAATAAGGAGAAATCTTTATACCTGATATCTGTGCTAGGAGCAATATTGTCCCAACTATTGCCCCACCAAGCAATAGAAGCGTCAAAAGTAAGAAAGGATTTAAATAAATAATTAAACATGAGTTCTAAAAAATAACCAGGAGGGCCATTTTTATCCTTGGTGGTAGAAAGTAGCATATCTCCATAGAGGGAGGTTCTAAAATATTTACCAATAGGAATTACCCCTTTTATACCAAGCAATACGCCCCAAAAGTTAGCATCTATAGGCCCATAATCTTCCACGTATTCCGGACGATAAAAATACGATCCCCATCCCAATAAAATATCTATCTGTGGGCCAGAAAAAAATCCCGTGGGTAAAAATCTATAACCACCTTTAATTTTAAAATATCCTCTGCTCTCGTTATCATCTGGTAAATAATTATTGGATCCTAAAGTACCTACTCTGCCGGCAACGTCCATTCCCGCCCACCAATTCTCAGTTAACCACACCTCTCCTTTAAGGCGAGCGCCAAAAAGCATTCCATCGAATCTATTTTGAAAATTGTAGATATCTACTGTCTGTGATCCACCACCAAAATCAAGCGCGATCGAAAGATAACCATAACGAGGTGCTTGTTCTTTTTTAGCAAGAGGTGCAATAGGTTCTGATTGGCCCTTCTCTCCCGAGATGCCCCAATCATCAATCTGTGGTTTTTCACTAGATAAGTATCCTGTCATTTTCGCTGTAGCTTTAAAAGGCCTAACACTAGTAATTTCAGCAGTCCCAATTTCTCTTTTTTCCCAGATAACTTCATCTAAGATCGGATGTTTTTTCTTACCTACAGCACGAGAAATTTTTAAATATTGGCCTGGGGTCATGCCAAGATTTTCCCCCACGTTAATAACTAATTCTTCCCCTGAAATTTTGATGACTCGACCATCATAGGGAATCTTTTTTGAATATTCATTCAACCAGTCAATAGCAGTTAATGCGAGATTATTTTCTCTATCAGAGGTCAGGTCTTTTTCATCTTGAAATAAAATATCTGAACCATTTTCTCCCATAATCTTCATTTGTATTTTAGTCATATCACCGCGGTTTATAAGGCTAATTTTGATCAAAGATCCCGCATTAGTGGTATTTGCTATTATTTTTAAGACATCAGGACTGTTTAAATGATCACCTAAGTTTTCTTGATAGTTATTTAAAATATCTAAAATCTTTGAATTCGATCTATAATAACACCAGCCGCCTTTTTTAAGCTCTCGTTCTAGTTCTAAAAAAAGACTATATCCCAGGGCCTCCCCGCCAGTTTCAATCACAGGTAGAAGCAGACAATGCCGAAAATTATATTTGGCATAAAGGGGGGCAGAAATTAAAAATATGATTAGAAAAAGTATCCTTTTCAGTTTTATTCCTCGCACGTTATTATTTAGATACTTAAATTTTAGGCCATCAATGGGAAAATATCATGTTTTTATTTTTGAGAACGTATTATTATTAAACAATCCCGACCTAAAAGGTTTTGCCAATGAAAATAGAATCTTTAAATAATAAAAAAATTGCTCTAGTTCTCTCAGGAGGAGTTATAAAAGCAGGTGCCTGGCATATGGGTGTTGCTCTGGCCTTAGAAGACCTAGGACTTAACTTCAAATCAAATCAATCGAGCATTGTAGATGAACCTGAAATCTCCACTTTTGTAGGCTCTAGTGCTGGTTCTTTCATCAATTTATATCTAGCAGCAGGTATTAGGCCCCATCAGGTTATAGAATCCTTCCTCAATCGCAAGAAGAGCTCCATTAGGCCCTTAACTTATAAAGATTTGATTAGCTTTAAACGGCCTAAAAAGATTTCTCCCCCCAAAGGTTTTGATCCCCTGGGAGACTCCCCTCTTTTAATTCGCACTCTTTTGAGACCTTTTCTAAAGATCTCAGGCCTTTTTACGACTGAAGGACTCTGTAAGTATCTCAAAGAAAACGTGATCACCTCCAATGATTATCATGATTATGAGGCCGATCTCTTTACTGTTGCTAGCCATCTAGATCATTCAAAAAAAGTCATCTTTGGTAAATATAATTACCCCAATCCAAGTCATGACTCCACAGCAGTCTATGAGAGTGGTTTTCCACTTGCTGAAACTGTAGCGGCCAGCATGAGTATCCCCTTTATCTATAGTCCATATCCCTTAACCAATCCTACAACGGGAAAAAATGAATACTATATTGATGGCGAAATTAGAGAAACCCTTTCCACCCACGTGGCCCGTGATAATGGATGTGATGTGATTATCAGCTCATGGACCCATACTCCTTACCACTATCAGGAAGAAATTGGTTCCTTGATAAATTATGGCATTCCGACCATTAGTGTTCAGGCCATTCATCTTATGATTGAGAAAAAAATTGTCGCTGCCAGATCAAAAAGAAAAATGGCAAAGGATGTCGTAGACACCTTAAATCATTTTTTAAAAGATCATAAATTTGACGATAAATTGCGAACAGATATTATTGGAACTATTGAGCGAAAAATGGATTATAAACCAAACATTAAATACATAAACATCTTCCCCGATCCAGAAAACTATAAAATATTTTTTAAAAATTCTTTTAGTTTAAATCCAGGACATGCGACAGAGATTGTAAGTGCAGGCTATAAAAAAACCATGAGCGTTTTTAAGCAGAATTTTTAACTGTTCCTTCCGTTAAATTATTATAAATTCGCCTGGTTGGATAAGCGAAATCAATTTTTGAGTCTTTAGCAAACTCTTTTAATATCTCTTCCCAAATTTTTGTTCGAGTAGACCTTTTAAGCCTTGGTTCAACAATAAACCTTAAAGCTATTTCTATGCCACAATCTTTAACCGTAGTATGCACCATAGGAGAAAAATCTTTAAAGGAAAAAAATAAATGTTTTGAGGCCTGCTTAAAATTATTGATCTCTTGCTGGGAGTATTTTTTAGAATATTTTTCACCTAACCTTTCAAAAATCTCCTTTGCTCTTTGCCAATCAGATTCAAAGGTCACTTGGGTACATAACTGATCCCAAATGAAAGGAAAGGATCTTTCATAATTAGCGAGCTTTTCTATAAAAACTTTATTATTTGGTATACTGACGATTCTACCAGTGTTCACTTCGGGCCGATCCTCTCCACCAATTTCTAAAATACTAAATTGGAAGGCGGTGATATCAATGACATCTCCTTTTACACCCCCAATCTCGATCCTCTCCCCCACGCCAAAAGGCTTTTCCCAAAAAATAAAAATCCATCCCGCAAGATTTACTATGGGGTCTTTTAAGGCGATTGCGATACCTGCAGATACTAACCCAAAAAAGGTGGCCAGAGATTCAATACCTTGGAACCAAATTCGACCTACAAGAATAGTTAAAAATAGCCAAAATATATATTGTGTCGTTTTTTGAAATCGATAAAAGGCCTGTTCATCTTTAAGTCGTCTGTCTGCGACTTTTAAAACGATCGAACGAATTATAATAAGGGCCAAAACGATAACGATGGATTTCACAATAGACACTTGATATTCAGGCGCAATATGGAGATTTTCAGCAATCCATTGAGAATTAATTTTTAATTTCACACCTGTCACAAAACCCTCTTAGTATTGTTCAACTAGATAAGTACTATCTGAACAATAGCTCTGAAAAAAATCGTTTGAGCCATCTTCGTAAGTGACTTTCCCATTAACTAAACCTTGAAAATTCCCGTAGATAAACGCTTTTTCCGTCAGGTCATTAATATCCTCACTAAACTTCCCATCACTGCCTAAAAAATATGTTTCGATATTTAAGGTGTCATACTCTGACTCACCTCTTGCTATGAAATCATGGACTGGCATAGAGAGGTTGATTTGCACGATACATTGCTTGTAAAGAGAATCAATATTTAAAAAATCTAATACTGAATCGATAAATTTTGCATTTGGGACTTCTATCTTTTTTTCTTCAAGATTTCCTAGAAAGATCTCGTTCCCATCATGGGCCAAAGTAAAATATCTTCGTGTTCCTCTAATCATCGTTGGGTGATAATACTCATAAGTATTAAGGCCTATATTTTCACCCTCATACTCTGTGTTAAAAACATTTAAATCCTTCCCGTCTATATTTAATTCTGTCTCAATCGTGCCTAAAAGTTTTTTCTCAAAGAGGTCAACACGTTCTAACCCCCCAGGTAAAAGCTTGATCTGATCAAAATATAGTTCATTCTCTGTTACATGAATTATCTTTTGTGCTACTTCTTTTTTATTATTTAAAATCTTTAATAAAACATTCCCTACCGGGACACCTACAAAAAAAACAAATCTTTCTTGCCCTTCATCAACAACATTTAATTTCTCATCTAGATATATTTTTGCTTCAAAATTTGAATCAATATCCACACTCACAATAGTATTTTCAAGGTTTAATAATATAAAACCGCCTAGACCTCTGAGTTTTTCCTGATCTAAAAATTGTTCTAAGGATTCAATCTCTAAAAAAGGTACTCTAAGAGTATCCCTTCCCTGTTTCATCACCAGATCTACCTTAGTTCGTACATAATCTCTTTTTATTATTCCCCCACGAATAATTCCTTGAGCGGAGTTTAGATTCTTTTCTAACTCAATAAAACCATCTCCATTTTCAACAATGGAATCTCGATCATCAAAGCTTGGAACAAATTCGAAGTTATAAATTTCGCCCTTTAAACTTTTACCCATTTTCCCTTCATAGGCATAAATCTTTTTGTAAGAGTTGGACTTAAGTTCATTAGGCCCCTTACCCATAGTCTCAAGCGACTTTAAATAATCCATCATCTGCCCCGGTGGCATAATTGGTGGGGACTCAATCTGTTGCTCTCGTTTAATCGCCTGACCTACATTTCTAGATATCTTTTTCTTATCTATCAGCTGAGTTAAATCACTTGTTGGATCTTTCTTTTTTACAGGGATAGGTTCTTTTTTGTCTTTACCGTAGTCGTAAAAAACTAAATCCTCTACCTTTTCACCTGCGGCCTGAATGGTTTTAACCATATCTCCCAAAATATCTGGTTCATCATTCACCTGGTGATTTGCTGGAATGTTTCTTTGATTAACAGTACCTAAAAAAATGGGATATTCTTTGATATCGGGCAGGTCCACATCAAGCCCATAGAGTTCAATTAATTTATTTAATTCCTCCCCCTGAGGTAGAAACTCATCTAGGGCATAGGTATTAAAGGAAAAAAAAAGGGCGAAAATAATTATTTTTTTAATCACCCATTAATTTTGACAGAGATAGCTTAGGGATCAAAGAGGGATAAAGTTACCCTAACCTGACTGGCCGGATAGGGTAATCTATTTAATTTTACCTTTATAGGTTTCACCGAGGTGAATCCTAAGCCTGGCACGTTCTACTTTATGAGTTGCTTCTTCAAATTCATAAGGAGATAGGTTCTCAGTCTTTAAAACATTTTGTGCGTTGTCAAGAGAGGCCTTGGCACGATCAACATCAATATTTGAGGACTCATTCCCCACATGAGTAAGGATTACTACCTTGTGCTTCATTACCTTGCAGATCCCTTTTGTAACGACAAAAGATCGATCGGGTTCATCAGGGCCACCAAAAATGGTTAATGGCCCAATTTCAAGTTTAGTCACAAGGTGAGTATGATCCCTTAAAATATTTATCTGTCCCGAAGAAGTTGGAATCAACAAAGATTCGGCCTGGATGTTTGTGGCCAAAACCTTATTTGGTGTTAATACATCTACTGAGAAGTGGGCCATAAAGATTCCTTATAGTTCTTTTGCCTTAGCAAATACCATATCCAAGTTACCGACTAGGTAGAAGGCCTGCTCTGGAAGATCATCACAGTCACCATTTAAAATAGCTTTAAAAGCTGAAATGGTATCTTCGATCTTAACAAATTGTCCTTTAAGTCCAGTAAATTGCTCCGCAACTGCAAATGGTTGAGAAAGAAATTTCTGAACCTTTCTAGCACGAGATACGATTATCTTATCTTCTTCAGATAGCTCGTCCATCCCTAAAATTGCAATGATATCTTGTAGTTCTTTATATCTTTGAAGAATTGCTTGAACTGCACGAGCTGTATTGTAATGCTCTTCCCCTAAAATATCTGGAGATAAAATTGTGGAAGACGAAGTTAGAGGATCAACTGCAGGATAGATCCCAAGCTCAGCAATTGGTCTTGAAAGCTCTGTAGTAGCATCAAGGTGAGCAAAGGTTGTTGCAGGGGCCGGATCGGTATAATCATCGGCCGGAACATAAACCGCTTGAACTGATGTAATCGATCCATCTTTTGTTGAAGTAATACGCTCTTGCATAGCACCCATCTCAGTACCAAGAGTTGGTTGGTAACCAACGGCAGAAGGAATACGTCCAAGAAGGGCGGAAACTTCAGAACCGGCCTGAGTAAATCTAAAGATATTATCGATAAAGAAAAGAACATCTTGATGCTCTTCATCTCTAAAATATTCAGCAATAGCTAGACCTGTAAGGGCAACTCTTGCTCTGGCCCCTGGAGGCTCATTCATCTGTCCGTAAACTAGTGAAGTTTTCTCAATAACTCCGGACTCTTTCATTTCGTGATAAAGGTCGTTTCCTTCCCTTGTTCTCTCTCCAACACCAGCAAAAACTGAATAGCCGGAGTGATGGGTGGCGATATTGTTGATCAGCTCCATAATAAGAACGGTCTTACCAACCCCGGCACCACCAAATAATCCAATCTTTCCACCTTTTAGGTAAGGAGCAAGAAGATCGATAACTTTAATACCGGTAAATAATGGCTCCATTTTTGTCGACTGATCTTCAAATGAAGGTGGAGCTCTGTGAATTGAATATTTCTTTTCGGCCTTAATAGGTCCTGCTTCATCAATCGGCTCACCAATAACATTTAGAATCCTTCCCAGTGTCGCTTTACCAACTGGCGTCTGGATAGCAGATCCTGTGTCGCTAACTTTAAGTCCTCGAGCAAGTCCCTCAGTAGAATCCATCGCAATACAACGAACAACATTATCTCCAAGGTGTTGAGACACCTCAAGAACAAGATTACCTTCTTTGTCGTTAATCGACTTATTGGTAACCCTTAGGGCATTATTAATCTCTGGTAAGTGTCCTCTTTCAAATTCCACATCAATTACTGGGCCCATTACCTGTTTTACTGTACCAAAAGTATTCTCTGACATATCAATCAGCTCCTTAAGCATTGAGAGATTCGGCACCCGATACAACTTCAATAAGTTCTGTTGTAATCGCAGCTTGTCTCAATTTATTCATTTTTAAAGTTAATTTTTTAATAATATCGTTACAATTTTTAGCGGCACTATCCATAGCGGCCATTCTTGATCCATGCTCCGAGGCCTGAGCATCAAGAAAGGAAGTATAAAATACATCCTTCACTGCCTCTTCAATAAGCGTATCTAAAAGTTCTGTGGCATCCGGCTCATATTTAAAATCAAAAGGAAATTCTTTCTTAATATCTTTGATTTCCTTTTTATCCAAAGTCATTGGCAGGATTTTTTTAAATGTCGGATCAAAACTAATGGCCGAGTTAAAATGGTTATAGGCCACATAAACCCTTCCCACTTCACTTTTTCTAAAAGGCTGGGCCAGCTCTTCCCCAACCGTTGTCAATTCCTCAAAGGTTGGCTCAGATTTTTCAAAAGTGAAGATCTTTTCGACATTTACATCTTTATAGATGACTTCTTTTACTTTTTTACCAATAAAATAAACTTTGAACTCTTCTTCCGGTTTTTCTGCAATAAATTGCCTCACTCCCTTCGCAAGTTGTGAGTTATAACCACCGCAAAGACCCTTGTCCGATGAGATAACTAAAAGTGTCGACTGGTTATTATTAGGACTTTCTTTTAGGAAATCATGTTTATAGTCTTGAACCAAAGCAGAGATATCACGAATGGTATTTTCCATTTCTTGAGCATAAGGTCTCGCACCTAGTATGGCCTTTTGGGCCTTTCCCAACTTGGCCGAAGATACGAGTTTCATTGCACTCGTAATCTTAAACGTGCCCTTAGTACTCTTAATTTTTTTCTTTAGGTCCTTTATATTGGCCATTTGAGATACCTTAAAACTTTTTGGTTTCCATGAAGCTAGTTAAAACCTCATTTAACTTTTCACCATTTTCATCATTAATCACATTAGAGCTTTTTAACTCATTATAAAGTTCTGAATGTCTAGACTTGATATAATCAATAATATCTGTTTCCACTTCTTGAACTTTAGCTACCGGCACTTCATCAAGATAACCTTTAGTGGCAGCATAAAGTTCAAGAACCTGATCAACAACTTCCATAGGAACATATTGACCTTGCTTTAAAATCTCAACCAATCTTTCACCTCTATTTAGCTGTCTTTGAGTGGCCTCATCAAGGTCAGACCCAAAGGCGGCAAAAGCGGCAAGTTCACGGTACTGAGCAAGATCTAGTCTTAAAGTCCCAGCAAGTTTTTTCATCATTTTCACCTGAGCTGAACCACCAACTCTCGAAACTGAAAGACCAACATTAACAGCAGGTCTGATACCAGAGTTAAAAAGATCCGATTCTAGGAAAATCTGTCCATCAGTAATTGAAATAACGTTAGTTGGGATATAGGCGGAAACATCGCCCTCTTGAGTTTCAATAATTGGCAGAGCAGTTAGTGAGCCGCCGCCATTTTCTTCATTTAATTTACAAGCACGTTCAAGCAGTCTTGAGTGTAAATAAAAAACATCTCCGGGAAAGGCCTCTCTTCCTGGAGGACGTCTAAGAAGAAGGGACATCTGCCTATAGGCCTGTGCTTGTTTTGTTAAATCATCATAAACAATAAGAGCATGTTGCCCCTTATCTCTAAAGTATTCGGCCATAGTACAACCGACATATGCTGAAAGAAATTGCAGAGGAGCAGAGTTAGAAGCAGTCGCGGAAACAATTGTTGTGTATTCCATCGCTCCAGCTTCCTGAAGTTTTTGCTGAACTTGCCTCATGGTCGATTGCTTTTGCCCAATACCTACGTATACACAAAAACAATTTTTTCCTTTTTGATTAATAATCGTATCGATAGCAATTGCCGTCTTACCAGTTTTTCTATCTCCAATAATAAGCTCTCGTTGCCCTCTTCCAACAGGAATCATAGAATCAATGGCCTTGATTCCTGTTTGTAATGGTTCGTGAACAGATTTTCTAGGGATAATTCCAGGAGCTTTAATCTCAACCTGTCTTTTATGTTCGCTATTGATATCACCTTTTCCATCGATTGGATTTCCAAGAGCATCTACTGTTCTTCCAAGTAGGGCCTCGCCAACTGGGACCTGAACAATTTCTCCAGTTCTTTTAACATTAGAACCTTCTTTAATTTTCGTGTCCTCACCTAGAATCGCGATACCAACATTATTGGCCTCAAGATTTAAAACCATGCCAAAAGTTCCGGTTTCAAATTCTACAAGCTCTCCGGACATAACGTTTTTAAGACCAAACGCTCTGGCAACACCATCACCAACAGTTAGAACTGTTCCAACTTCATCTACTTGTAAACGCGTATCAAAGTTAGCAATTCTTTCTTTAATGACACTGGTAATTTCTTCAGGATTCATTGTCATTTCAAATACCTCTTTTATTGAGTTAAGACAGACTCTTTGAAAACTTCCAATTGATTATCTAGGGAGGCATCTAGTTGCAAATCTTCAACTGTAACCCTATATCCCGCGGTAATCTTTTCTGATTGGATGTATTCTAGTTCTGTGTTTTTTCCTATTTTCTTGGTCAGATAGACCTTTATCTTTTCCATTAATTCAACATTAACCTGTGCCTCACTACCTTCAATCGTTCCTCTTAAAAAGCCTCTTTTATCATCATCTATAACGATGACATCTTTAAAGATCATTGGAAGGATACCAATCCTTTTTTCATTTAAAAGGAAGTAGATAAAGTTTTGAAATAGTGAGCTCGAATTTGTCTTCCCAAAAATAAATTCTAAAACTGAGATTTTCTCTTCATTTGAAAACACATCAGAAAATAGAAGCGTTTCAAAATCATTATTTTCATTAATCAAAAGATTGAAGTCAGTAAATTCTTTGGCGATATCAACTTTTTGTTCATCTGACAGTTCAACAATCGATTTAGCATAAGCTTTAGAAATACTTTGTAACTTCACTCTATTCCTTTTTAAATTGCAGCAAATATCTTACTGGTGGCCTTTTCTTTAAGGTTGTTATCTCCGCCAATTTTATTTTTTGTTTTAGCAATAATCGTACTTAAAAGAGACTCTTCAAGATCTCTCACCATTTTATTTTTTTCGGAGACAATTCGTCTTTGAGCATCCTTTCCGGCACGCTCTATATTTTGCTCCGTCTCAACCTCAATATTTTTTTTAAAAACCGAAAACTCTTGGTCCATCTCCATTTTTATTTTTTGAATTTGGCCATCAAGATTATTTAACTTCTCTTCATATTTTAAAATTTTGGTCTCGGCCTCTTTGCTTTTTGCCTCAGCATATTCATAGAGTTCTTTAACCAAATCAGCATTTTTATTAAAACCATCTCTTATAGGTTTTTTAATCTTCCAAAATAAAAAACCAAAAAATAGAATAAAGTTAAAAGCAGGCCAGAATAGATCTGAGAGATGTCCTCCTCCACCTGCGGCGTAACATGAAAAGGATGTCAAAAATAATATCAGGGTGATCCTCACCTATTGCTCCTTTAAGTTAACCTATCAACCAAAACTTCAGATAAATTCTCAGCAGAGGCCATTATTTCTTCTTTTTGCTTATTAAGAACACTTACTTCTTCTGATAATTTATTATCTGCTTCTTGATTTATTTTCTTTTCTTCTTGAAGATACACTTCCCTCTTTGCTTGTATCTCTTTGGCCTTTCTCATCTTTAATGCATCCTGAGATTCAGCATAGGCCTCATTCATTCTTTCCTTATAATCATTTTTTAATTGCTCTGCCTCTTGGGCCTTAGCATTTGCGGAACCTTCTAATTTCGTTGTTTTACTTTCACGAGTAACGAGAACATTTAGAAGCTTTTTAAAGAAAAGGTTGCTTAAAATTAAATAGAAGATAATCACGATAAAAAAGGTCGGGATGATAGTCTTATCAATATTTAATCTATCTAATACGCTTAATATCAAATCCATGGTGTATAAATACTCCTGCCTCTAGGCAAAAAAAATGACCGCTGTTTCCCGGCCCTCTCACTGTAAAATTTAAAAAACGCCTCTTATCAATAGGCCTTGGGACATAGTTCGTCAAGAAGTTAAACACTCGGAAATTTAGATTAAAGGCAAGAAATTAGCGCTAAGAACATATTACTTAAGTGGTCCTATGGGACCAGCTAATTTTTCTCGCTCATCTTGGTCGTACCATGAAAAATGACGCCTTCTTCTACAATTAGACTAGGAGTGGTGATCGTTCCTTCAAATCTGGCCGGTTTAACAATCTCAACCCTGGAAGATGCTTTGAGATTTCCTTTAACCGACCCCGATATAAGGATAATATTGGCGCTAATATCAGCATTGATCAAGGCACCTTCAGATATAATGACCGTATCATTACTAAAGATAGATCCATTAATTACACCCGAAATTCTGGCCATTCCTTGAAAAGAAAGATTTCCGTCAAATTTACACCCCTCTTCAATAATTGCCGTAATATCTGATTCAGATGCCATAATTTTTACCTTTTAAGTAAATAGTCATAAATGTCATTAAATTCGGCCTCATTATTAAACTTAATAACAACCTGGCCCGACCCAGTTTTCTTAGCATTGAGTAAAAAATGAAAACCAGTCTTTTGTTCTAAATTCTGTCGAAAATTATCCCATTGATCATCATTAGTTTCATTTTCTGTCACTGGCTTTTTAGACCTTCTTTCCTTTTTAAGTAACTTCTCAAGCTCTCGAACTGATAAATTATTTGCCACCACAAGGTTTGCAAGTCTTAAAACAATATCTCGATCTTCTTCCGAGGCCAAGACCTTACCATGTCCTAAACTTAGAACTTCTTTTTGTAAGAAAGCTATAACTTCTCGAGGAAGTTTTAAAATCCTAAGAAGATTAGCGATTGTAGATCTTTCTTTTCCTAGTTTTTTGGCCACTTCTTCCTGAGTAAGCTTGTACTCATCAATAAGATTAAAATAGGCCAGCCCTTCTTCCACACAATTTAAATCTGATCTCTGAACATTTTCGATAATGGCCATGACCTTTTTTTCTTTATCAGTGGCCCTTTTAATAATAACTGGAACTTTTTCAAGTCCTGCTATTTTTGAGGCCCTAAGTCTTCTCTCTCCAGCAATAAGTTCAAAACCTTTATCCAGTTTTGTAACTAAAAGTGGCATAAGAACACCATTTTCTTTTATCGAGTTTGCTAACTCTTGTAGTTCATTTTCTTTAAACGTTTTTCTTGGCTGATTGGGATTAGGAATAATTTCAGAAACTTCAACCATCATTGTTCCATGATGATTTTCTTCCTCTTTAGCAAAACTTGGAGTTTTTCCAAATAGTGCAGCAGCTCCCTTTCCTAAGGCCAAACTTTGCTTCTTTCCCATAACCTTTCCCTATGTTTGTTCTGTGGTTTCTATGTTTTCTATTTTTTCCGTAAAAACTTGTACTGGCGTCTCTTCAATAACTGGTGGAATTTCAATTAGTTCAGCTTTTAATTCTTCAACTGGTTCAGCTTTTAATTCTTCAACTGGTTCAGCTTTTAATTCTTCAACTGGTTCAGTTTTTAATTCTTCAACTGGTTCAGTTTTTAATTCTTCAACTGGTTCAG
>Ga0164315_10000013_pt1 | contig 85754 bp, 92 predicted proteins | sample GuaBasSedimGuay6_FD_113737 | JGI IMG/M metagenome (GOLD analysis project Ga0164315, IMG submission 113737) | Subseafloor sediment microbial communities from Guaymas Basin, Gulf of California, Mexico - Guay6, Core 4569-2, 0-3 cm | ecosystem: Environmental > Aquatic > Marine > Hydrothermal vents... | reverse complement strand
TTGTTTGTTGTTTGCTTGTACTTGAGCGAAAATTTGCACCAAACTTATAAGTGCGAGATGATACCCAAGTGGCCCAAAGCCAGTTATTATTCCTGTAGATGCTTGGGCGGTGATAGACTTTTGTCTGTATTTCTCTCTTTTGTATATGTTGCTTATATGCACCTCTACTACTGGCAAATTAACTGACTGCAAAGCATCTTTTATGGCTATACTTGTATGACTATAGGCAGCTGGGTTTATCACAATACCGTGGCAAGTGCCAAGTGATTCTTGAATTTTGTCTATAATCTCGCCTTCAAGGTTGCTTTGAAAAAACTCCAGTTCTATGTTGTTTTCACTTGCTGTTGATTTCATCGCTTCGTGAATCTGGTCTAAACTCATAGCTCCGTATATATTTGTCTCTCTAATACCCAACATATTTAAGTTTGGTCCTTGTATCACCATAACTTTGTTTTTATTCATCGTTTGCTCCTATTTATCAAAAAAATTGTTTTCATACAAGGCATCTATCAAGCTTTGCACACTGCTAACTGATTTTGCGAATTTTCTGTCTTGATGGTCGTTTAGATTTGCTTCTATTATCTTCTCTGCTCCGTTTGCACCAATCATAGTAGGCACGCCGCTTACTACATCGGTATAACCATACTCGCCACGAAGCATAACAGCACACGGGTATATCTGTTTTTTATCACTTAATACTGCTTCTACCATAAGAGCTGTTGATTTTGCTGGTGCATAATACGCACTGCCATCTTTGAGCAAAGATACTATCTGAGCTCCGCCGTTTTTTGTTTTGTCTACGATTTCGTTTATCTCATCCCAAGTGAGCAAATCAGTCAGTGGCACACCTGCAACCGTCGAAAACCTAGGCAAAGGCACCATATCGTCTCCGTGCCCACCCATGACGCTACATCGTATTTGTCCTGCTCCGTATTGAAGTTTTTCATACACAAAGTGAGCCATGCGAGCACTATCAAGCACCCCTGCCATACCAAGCACTCTATTTCTCTCCCAAAGCGTCTCTTTGAGAGCTACATATACCATAGCATCAAGTGGATTTGACACTGGTATTATGATAGCATTTGGCGAGGTTAATTTAACTACTTTTAGTATATCTCTCATAATTTTAGCATTTTTAAGTAGTAGATCATCTCTACTCATGCCGGGCAATCTTGGACTTCCTGCTGTGACTACTATTACATCACAATCTTTGACATCTTCAAGTTTTTTTGCTACTGTGACTATTGTATGTTTTCTCGCACTTTGTGAGGCTTGGCTTAAATCGAGAGCTATACCTTTAGCCCTGTCAACATTATTTGCTCTTAGCATTACCTCATGACAAGACCCGCTCATAGCTAAACTATATGCTACAGACGAACCTACATTGCCTACGCCTATGATTGCTACTCTTTTTCCCCTCATATATGTCCTTTTTTAGTTATTATATCACAATTAACTTATCTATGAGGCTTGAGCTATTGTTTTTTGATATTATTTTCGATCCACCTTATCAACTTCAAATCATAATTTTCCCTATGTTGTTTTACGATAGTATCTAAAATAAAACCGCTAAACAATGCTAAAATTGAGATTAACATCAATCCAACAGATAATATCGCTGAAGGTATTTTGCTTATATAAGATGTATTGATAAATTCTATTATCACCGAAAGCCCCACAATCAAGCCTAACATTAGAAAAAATACTGACAATATACTAAAAAAAGCCAAAGGCTTATAGTCTTTAAATACCCATAATATTGTTTTCAATACCCTCATGCCATCAAGGTAGGTGTTTAGTTTAGAAAGGCTACCTTTTGGTCTATCTCTGTATTTTATTGGTATCTCTTGGATTAGGAAATTTTTATCAAGCGTGTGTAAAGTTATCTCTGTTTCAATTTCAAATCCTTTGCTATTTATAAGAATATTTTTTACAAATTTTTTATAGGAAACATTTTTGCTAAAGCAAAAAGCGATTCTATTGTTTTGGTTTAATTGTAGAAATAAAGTTTTTTATTGTAATGTTAAAACACTTGAGAGAAAAACCGCTTTAAGTATAAGTAAAATTAATAATAAACTACTCTAAAGATTACCAAGCCCATACATTATAAAATACTTTTCTTTAGATAGTCCGCAATATCACAAAAAAGTTAGATATTCTAATCGGCGACAGCTAATCTTTATTTATAAACACAAGCTTATAAAACTTTTTAAACCCAAACTCTTTGATACTCAAATACAGCAACACAAATCCACCAAAGCTACTAGCCACTGCTAACCCAACTGCTCCAAAAGGAACAATAAGCAAAAGTGACAACACTATATTCCATACAAGCGAATAAGCAGTGATAATAGCCGCTCTTTTTTGTCTCTCTTTGCTATACAACCACAACATATAAATTTTTGATAGTCCATATGGCAAAAGTCCTAACAAATATGCTGACAATATATTTGCTGTGTTTGCTACATCGTTCAAACTAAACTCACCTCTAAAAAAAAGTAGCTTGATTATTTGTTCGTCAAAAACTATGCCTATAGTTGTAGCGATACTAAGCATAGCTACAACCAAATATGTGGCTTTTCGCATATATTGTTTTGCTGTGCTTTCGTCTTGTTTGGATATGTTTTTAGCAATTGTAGGAAATATAGCGATAGACACTGCTACTGAAAACAAAGCAAAAGGAAGCTGAAATATACGATTGGCATAATACAAGTAGCTAATAGTCCCAAAGCTTAAAAATGATGCAAGAAATGTATCCAAAAATGCCGATATATGTGCGGCTGAACTGCCAAAAACGGCTGGCAAAAACTGTTTATAAAACTTACTATTTTTGTATCGTTTTTGTGCTTTCTTTATATTTGAAGTCCATACTTTTATGTTTAAACTTTTTATAGCTATAAGATGAGCAAACACTTGCAAAAATCCACCAAAGATAACAGCAAAACTTAGATAATATACTATATCAAACTTGTCGTAATCTTTAGATATGATAAGAGCAGTTATGAGTGATATGTTAAGAAGTGCTGTGCTAAAAGCACTTGTAGCAAAGTGTTTGCGGTATTGTAGGATGGCGCTTAAAAATGTGACCACAAATATAAGTGGTAGATAAAAAAAGCATATAGCTACAATAGGCGATGCCATATTTATAGTAGTTCTATCAAATCCAACTGCTATGATAGTAGTAGCAACCCCACTAAATATAGCGACCAGCACCGACAAAAACACTATAAAACTAAAAAATTGCCAAAATATCACAGTGCTAAACGATATTTTGTATTTAGTGCTTGAAAAAGAAGGTATAAAAACTTGTGTAAATGCCCCCTCACCAAAAATCCTACGAAATAAGTTTGGCAACTTGAAGGCTACAAAAAATATATCTGTATATATGTTTGCTCCAAGCACCGATGCCATGAGAAGGTCTCGTGCAAATCCAAATATACGAGATACAAATATGCCTGTTGTGTTTGTAAATATATTTTTTATCATCTATTTTTTGTGGGTTTTGTTGTTTGAAATATACAAGGAACGATCAATATAGTCTTGAGTGATATAATGTTGTAGTTGTTTTTAGATACTTTTATCATAAATTATCACTCCTTTTGTATTATAGCAGATATTTATAAAACATAAAAACACTTGATTGTGTTACTTTAGACTATAGCATTGGTGTATGATATTTTAGTTGTTCTTTTTTTTGCTTTTGCTTTGTGGTAGCTTAACATCCATACTAACATGGCAAAATAAGTCGCCTTATATTTTCGCCATCACTGTGTGGTTGGTATCATGGTTAGCTAAATATCAAGCTTCTTTACTCTGTTTGTATGTCTGCCTTGCTCAAAAAAGTTCTCTCTCCAGCTTTTTATTATTTGTTTTATCGTAGCTTCGCTACTCACTCTTGAACCCATACACAACACGTTTGCATCGTTGTGCTGTTTTGATAGTTTTGCACTTAAACTATCGTGACATAAAGCAGCTCGTATTCCTTTAAATCTATTTGCTGACATACTCATACCAATACCAGTGCCACATATAAGCACGCCTTGTGAGTCTATATCTTCTAAAACTTTGGTAGTTACTTTTTTTGCAAAATCAGGATAATCAACTCTTTTTTCATCAAAAGTGCCTAAATCTATCACTTCATCTTCAAATGAGTTAAAAATTTTTATGACAAAATCTTTTATTTTATACCCTGCGTGGTCTACTGCTATATAATAACGCATCAGTATATACCTTCTTTGTCTTTTGTATTTGTTGATACATTGTTTTGTAAAGTATTAACTGTGTTAAATATCCTGCTCCATCTTATTTTTTTGTTCTCGTCCCACGAAAAATATACAAACCAAGGTTTACCTACAATATATTTGTATGGCACAGTTCCCCAAAATCTGCTATCGTTGCTATGGTCTCTGTTGTCGCCCATCATAAAAAAGTTATCATCTGGCACTTGTATGATAGAAGTTTCAAACAACTCCGTGTGTGGTGAATTTTGTGCTGTTATGCTACTGTCATGGTTTATGCCTTTGAATTTAGATTCGTATGGTGAAACTACAAACATTTTATCATCAATTTTTATTGTCTTATTTTCTTTATAGTTTTCCTCTACATAACTGTTGCCTTCTTGAGGATGTAGATACAATTTTTTATCTTTTAGAAACAATATATCACCACTGGTAGCAACACACCTTTTGACATAATGTATTTTTGGATTATGTGGGTAACGAAACACTACTATATCGCCTCTTTGTGGTCTTTTGCCGTCTATTAAGTGTCCATCACCATCAAAATCTGGCAAGACTTGTTGCTCTATCCATGGTATAGTTGGAGTTGGTACTCCATAACTGAATTTTTTTACAAACAGCATATCACCTATCAACATGGTGTTTTTCATGCTCCCACTAGGTATCACAAAAGCTTGCGCTACAAAAAATATGATAGCGAGCACTATCACAACAGTGCCAGTCCAACTACTTGACCAGCTATACAGCCATTTTAATTTATTCATCTTTTTTCCTTTTTTTTGCTGATTTGATTGTGTTGTCTAATAACATAGCTATAGTCATGGGCCCAACGCCACCTGGCACCGGTGATATATATTCGCATTTTTTAGACACATCATCAAAATCAACATCGCCTACAAGTTTTCCTTGTTCGTTTTTATTTATGCCTATATCTACGACAATAACATCTTCTTTTATCATATCACTTGTGATTAAATTTATCTTGCCTACTGCTACACATAATATATCGGCATTTAATGTATGCTGTTTTAGATTTTTTGTATATATATGACATATCTGCACTGTGGCATATTCATTTAGAAACAGAGACATAAGCGGTTTGCCTACGATATTTGAAGCACCGACTATACAAACATTTTTGCCTTTTAGTTCTATTTTATATTGTTTAAGTAGCTTTATCACTCCATAAGGAGTAGCGGGTATAAACCCATCTAATTTTAAACTAATAGAGCCTATATTAAATGGGTGAAAACCGTCCACATCTTTTTGTGGGTTAATTGCTTGTATTACTTTGCTTTCATCTATATTATTTGGAAGTGGAAGCTGAACCAATATGCCATCTATATTGTCGTTGTTGTTCATCATATTAATTGTATCTATAATTTTTTGTTCGTTTATGTTTGCTGGCATTTTATGCACTATTGAGTATATGCCTACTGTGTCACAAGCTTTGCTTTTCATATTTACATAAGTCATACTTGCTGTATCGTCACCAACTATTATGACAGCTAATCCCGGCGTGATATCGTGTTTTTTCAAAGCTTGCACTTGCCGTTTTATGTCTATTTTAATTTCATTTGAAAGCTTAATTCCATCAAGCAGTTTCATGTTTGTCCTTTAATTTTTCTATCTCATCTAACAGTCTTGGCAAAAGTTTGCTTGTAGGTAATTTTGCTACTACTTCACCTCTTTTGATGATAAGCCCGCTACCTTTACCGTAAGCTATAGCTACATCAGCTGTTTTCGCTTCGCCTATGGCATTGACCACACATCCCATGACCGATATATTCAGTGGAGTTTTTATGTTTTTTGTTGCAAGTTCTACTTTTTTTACAGCTGATACTAAATCTGCTTCAAGCCTACCACAAGTTGGGCACGATATTATATTTAAACCGTCTTTTGTTATACCACTATCTTTTAAAATTGCCTTCGCAACTCGTATCTCCTCTTCAAGTTCACCTGTCATTGATACTCTTATAGTATCGCCTATGCCGTCGAGTAGCAAACTGCCTAATGCAATTGAAGATTTGATAGTGCTATGAAACTTTGTGCCAGCTTCTGTTACACCTATATGAAATGGATACAACATAAGTGGTCTTAATGCTCTGTATGCTTGGACTGTCCGTTGCACATCACTGGCTTTTAAACTAACTTTTATATCAAAGAAATCAAGATCTTCAAGATATTTTATATTATATAAAGCAGAATTTATCATGCCTTTTGCTGTCTGACCATATTTATCTTCAAATTTTTTTTCCAATGAACCGCAGTTTATGCCAACACGCACTGGTATTTTGAACTCTTTGCATTTTTTGATAATCTCTTTGATTTTTGTTTTGTCATTTATATTTCCTGGGTTAAAGCGGATTGCTTGCACATAAGCAGCGACCTCCAATGCGAGCTTATAGTTAAAATGGATATCTGCTACTATTGGCATAGATGTCTCTTTGCATATTTGCTTGATAGCTTTAGCACTTGGCATATCGGGAACTGCTATTCGCACTATATTTGCACCTGCAAAATGTAGTCGTTTTATCTGTTCTACTGTGCCAGCTATATCAGTAGTTTTTGTATATGTCATACTCTGCACAGATATAGGACTATCTCCACCTATTGGCACATCGCCTATATATATTTTTTTTGTTTGTATTCTTTTTATCATAGTTTATGTGGATAATATCAAAACAATCTTAAGCACACCTGTAAAAACTTCTATGTTCATAATTTCTTTATCTTTTCTATTTCATCTCTTATGCGTATTGCTTCTTCAAAATTTAACTCACGGCTAACTTTGCTCATAGCTTTGTTTAGTTCAAGTATTATTTTTTTGCGTTCTTGTGGTGGAAGTTTTTCAAGTTTTTGTTTTTTGTTATATATATCATCATAACTCTCAAGCTTAAGCGATTTGTCGAGATCTCTTTTTGTAGATGTAGGAGTTATACCATACTTTTGATTGTGTTTTTGTTGTATTTCTCGTCTTTGATTTGTCAAGTCTATAGCGTATTGCATAGAGTCTGTGATTTTTGAAGCAAATAAAATAACCCTGCCATCTTTATGCCTTGCTGTTCGCCCCATAGTTTGCACTAAACTGGTTTTACTTCGCAAAAATCCCTCTTTGTCAGCATCCATCACGGCTACAAGCGAAGTCTCTGGTATATCCAAGCCCTCTCTTAAAAGATTTATACCTATAAGCACATCATATTTACCCAACCTCAACTGCCTAATGATATGATTTCTTTGTATTGCGTCTATGTCGCTGTGCATATATTGCACTTTCAAGCCCATCTCTTGATAATACGATGTCAGTTGTTCGGCTAATTTTTTAGTAAGCACCGTGACCAACACTCTGTCACCTTTTTTTATGGTTTTTTTTATCTCATCGTATAGTTTTTCTACTTGATATTTGCTATCTATTATCTCAATAGTTGGGTCAAGAAGCCCTGTGGGTCTTATGATTTGTGAAGCAACTTTGGTGCTAATATCTATCTCAAGAGAAGCGGGAGTAGCTGACACAAATAAATAATAGTCGGCTTTTTTGATAAACTCATCAAACATCAAAGGGCGATTGTCTAAAGCACTAGGGAGTCTAAAACCATACTCCACCAACACCTCTTTTCTGCTTTTGTCAGCTTTATACATACCACGAAACTGAGATAAAGATACATGTGATTCATCAACTATTAGCAAAAATGGTTTGTCCATAGCTTGAAAATAATCTAAAAGCGAATATGGAGTTTCTCCGGGTTTTTTGTCTGTCAATAACCTAGCATAATTTTCAATTCCTTTACACATTCCAGTAGCTTGTAGCATCTCTAGATCAAACTCAACTCTACTCTTAAGTCGCTGATACTCTACAAGCTTGTTTTGTGTTTCAAACTCTTTTAATCTAACATCAAGCTCTTTTTCTATCATATCTATAGCTTTTACTAGTCTATCTTTTGATACCACAAATGGATTGACACTATATATGGTAACTTTGTCTAACTCTTGGACTGTTTTATTTGTAAGGTACTCTCTTTTTGTTAGTCGTTCTACTTCATCGCCAAAAAACTCGACTCTCAAATACTCTTCATCAAAATATGCAGGAAATATGTCTAAAACATCGCCGGTTACTTTGAAGTTTGACCTATCAAAAAAGTTATCGTCTCTTTTGTAGCCCATATCTACAAGTTTAAGCAGTAAATCTCGTTGGGAATAGTTTTGATTTAGTTCTAATACTTGCACATTTTTTTTATATTCGTTTGGGTTGCCAAGCCCATAATTTGCTGATACAGATGCCACACAAATGATATCATCAAAACTAAGTAAAGATGCAGTTGTGCTAAGTCTCAGTCTTTCCAACTCTTCATTTATACTACTATCTTTTTCTATAAAAAGGTCTCTTCTTGGGATATATGCTTCTGGTTGATAATAGTCATAATATGATATAAAATACTCTACATGATTTGAAGGGAAAAAACCCCTAAACTCGCTATACAGCTGTGCTGCCAAAGTTTTGTTGTGTGTCATGATAAGTGTGGGTAGTTGAAGTTTTTCTATCACTTTTGCCATCGTGTATGTCTTGCCCGAACCAGTAACACCCTCCAATGTGGTGTATTGATTTGCTTTGTTTATATTTGAAACTATATCTTCAATTGCTTTTGGTTGGTCGCCTTCTGGTTTATAATTACTTTTTAAGATAAATTTTTGCATAAAATATATTATCTAAAAAATATTAAAGTCTATCTCAAATTTAAATGTTTATGTTAGTTTTATATTATTGTGATACAATGTCTAAAATTTTAGGAGATGATAATGTTAGATATTGATTTGGTTCTGCTTTTTGGCTCGGCATTGGTATTTTTGATTGTGCTGGTAGTTTTAAATAAAATGTTATTTTTGCCACTTATGATTCATATTGACAATAGAGAATTAAATATCAAAAAAAAGCAAAACAAGAACGAAAATATAGAACTTGAACTAAATTCTATATTAAACCAATCAAATAACTTATTGATTCAAGCAAAACAAAAATCAAAAGATATTACAGACAAAGCGACAGATGAAGCAAATAAACAAGCAGAAAAATTATATCAAAATGCATTGACATTACAAAATAATAAAATAGAAGAGTTTCAAGCATCTTATGATACAAAAAAATCACAGCTTGAAAAGTCACTTCAAGGTATTGAACTTGAGATATGCGACAAAATAAATGATAAAATCAAATCAGCATAAAGGAGTGTTATGAAAAAATTATTTTATATATTTTTGCTGCTACCTATCATAGCTTTTTCGCAAGATACACAAACGGATATAGTGCCAAGGTCTGTAAATTTTTTGATATTTATTGCTATTGTGTATTATATATTAGCAGACAAAATAAAAGCTTACTTTAAAAATAGAACCGCTCAAATAGAAAACAGATTTAAACAAATAAAAGAACTAGAGTTATCAAACAAAAAGATGATAGATAACGCACAAGATGAGTTATTGAAAGCAAAAACATTATCTTTAAAAATTGTAAATGAAGCAAATGCAAATAAAAAGAACATAAAACAAAATATTTTAAACCAAACAACAGAAAAAATAAACCACCTCATAAAAAAAACAGATGAAAACTTATCTATACAAACACAAAAACTAAAGTTTCAAGCAGTAGATAACTTTATGGATAAAATTTTTGAAAATAAAAATGTAAAAATATCTTCAAAAGAGATATCAAACATAATCAAAAAGAAGGTTGTATAATATGAGTGAGCTAATATCAAGAATATACGTCAAAGCGATTTTGAACGATAAAGAGATAGACACGATAAAAAAAGAGCTTGAAATCTTGTCTAAAGCATATGAAAATAAAAAACTTTTAGATATATTGTCTACAAATATCTCTCAACAAGAAAAAACAAAGCTTATACTGAGTTTTATAAAAAAGCCAAACAAAAAAACCACAAACTTAATCAAACTTTTAAGCTCAAACAATCGTCTAAATGTTTTGCCTTCTATATCCAATGAACTTAAAAAACAGATAAATGAAAAAAATAGTATCTCATCAGGTGAGATATATTCTGATGAAGCATTACCAAAAAAAGATATAGAAGATATAGAAGATATATTGTCAAAAAAATTCAATATAAAGTTAAACTTAGAACAAGCAAATACAAAGTTTGATGGACTAAAAGTGACAATAGACTCTATGAATATAGAAGTGGGGTTAAGCAAAAAAGTGTTTAAAAACAGATTAAAAGCATATGTTTTACAATCAATATAAAAAAGGAGATACACATGAGTGATAAGATCAATGCAGATGAAATAAGCACCATCATCAAAGAGCGAATTGATAATTTTGAGTTAAATATAGAGGTAGATGAAACTGGTAAAATAATATCTTTTGCTGATGGTATAGCAAAAGTTTATGGTCTAAACAATATCATGGCAGGAGAGCTTGTAGAGTTTGAAAATGGTGCTAAAGGATTAGCACAAAATTTAGAAGAAAGATCTGTAGGTATAGTTATACTTGGCTCGAGTGTAGGACTAAAAGAAGGGACGAGCTGCAAAAGATTAGGCAAGCTTCTTGAAGTGCCAATAGGCGATGAACTTCAAGGGCGAGTAGTCAATGCATTAGGCGAACCAATAGATGGCAAAGGTGCAATAAACACAAAAAATACAAGATTTGTTGAAGAGAAGGCACCTGGTATCATGGCAAGAAAATCAGTCCATGAGCCACTGACTACTGGTATCAAAGCTATTGATGCACTTGTGCCGATAGGGCGAGGGCAAAGAGAGCTAATAATAGGCGATAGACAAACAGGCAAAACTACCGTAGCTATTGATGCTATTATAAATCAAAAAGATCAAGATGTCAAGTGTATATATGTGGCAATTGGTCAAAAAGATTCTTCAATAGCAAACATAGTAGGAGCACTTGAAGAAGCTGGCGCCATGGGATACACTACAATAGTGTCAGCAGGTGCTAGTCAATCAAGTGCTTTACAATTTTTAGCTCCATATACAGGGGCGACCATGGGTGAGTATTATAGAGACAATGCTAAACATTGTCTTATAATATACGATGATTTGAGTAAGCATGCAGTAGCATATAGAGAGATGTCTTTGTTGCTCAGGCGTCCTCCTGGACGAGAAGCATACCCGGGCGATGTCTTTTATCTTCATTCAAGACTTTTAGAACGGGCAGCAAAAGTCAATGATAGTTTAGGTGGTGGTTCGCTTACTGCTTTGCCTATCATCGAAACACAAGCAGGGGATGTAGCAGCTTATGTGCCTACAAATGTCATCTCAATCACAGATGGGCAAATATTTTTAGAGACTGATCTGTTTAACTCAGGTATAAGACCTGCTATAAATGTAGGGCTCTCTGTATCAAGAGTTGGGGGCGCTGCTCAAATAAAAGCGACTAAACAAGTAGCAGGGACACTCAAGCTTGACTTAGCGCAGTTTAGAGAACTTGAAGCATTTGCCCAGTTTGCTTCTGATCTTGATGCTTCTACTAGAGCACAATTAGAACGAGGTCAAAGAATGGTTGAGCTACTTAAACAAGGTGTAAATAAACCACTATCTATAGAAAAACAAGTAACTATACTATATGCAGGTGTAAATGGTTTTCTTGACAATATAGATGCCAAAAATATAGTGAAGCTTGAACAAGAGTTTCACGAATTTATATCGCAAAACTATTCAAAAATACTATCAGGCATAAAAAAACAAGCGAAGATAGATGATGATATCAAAGATGAATTAGAAAAAGCTATCAAAGAGTTTTTGTCTATTTTCAAAGCTAATTAAGTTCAAATTATGGCAAACTTAAAAGATATCTCAAGACAAATCAAAAGTGTCAAAAATACAAAAAAAACTACGAAAGCCATGAAGCTTGTGTCATCAGCAAAGCTCAAGAAAGCTCAAAAATTATCTACACAATCAAAAAGTTATGCTTTAAATATAGCTGATGTTATGATCAAAATAGCTACAAAAGTATCTATGGTGCAAAACGATGAAAATCAAAATAAAGCTTTGGTGCCAAATGACAATGCAAAAATCATTGATATCATATTTATCACCGCAGACAAAGGGCTTTGTGGGGGATTCAATATAACAACTATCAAAAAAGTTAGAGAGCTCATAACTACATACAAAAAAAGTGGGCGTGATGTTCGATTGCGAGCTATAGGCAGAAAAGGGGTTGATTTTTTCAAATTTGCTGGGGTAGAACTACTACAAAAAGAGGTAGGATTAAGTGCTAATCCTACTTATGAAAAAGCAACAAAATTTATAAAAAATGTCTTTGATGATTTTGAAAATGGAATTTGCGACAAGGTTGTTATCGTTCATAATGGTTTTTTAAATATGTTATCTCAAGAGCTTAAAGTTACAGAGCTATTGCCTATAAATATAGAGAAAACAAAAGTAGAAAACACCGAATCTATGCTTGACATAGAACCAGATGACGACAAAGAAGTTTTAGGTGAACTTATACAAAAATATATTGAATTTTCTTTGTATTATTCACTTATAGATTCTCTATCAGCAGAACATGGTGCCAGAATGCAAGCTATGGAAAATGCCACAAACAATGCGAATGACAAAGTAAATGATTTGACAGTAGAATTCAACAAAGCAAGACAAGCGGCAATTACTACTGAACTTATCGAAATAATATCAGGTGTTGAAGCACAAAAATAACAAGGAGTATATGTGAAAGAAGGAAAAATAATACAAATAATGGGGCCGGTTGTAGATGTAGAGTTTGATGGATATCTTCCTGCTATCAATGAAGCTATAGAGGTCCAAGATACAAAAGAAAGATTGGTGCTTGAAGTAGCAGCACATATTGGTGACAATAAAGTTCGAACGATATCTATGGATATGACAGAGGGTATCAAAAGAGGTGCTATATGTAAAGCTACCGAAGAACCAATAAAGGTGCCAGTAGGCGAAGAGGTGTTGGGTAGGATATTTAATGTAATAGGTGAGCCAGTTGATGATGGACCAGCTGTCAGCAAAGGAGTTGAAAGATGGTCAATTCATAGAGACCCCCCTACATTTGAAGAGCAAGCAACATCTACAGAGATGTTTGAAACTGGCATAAAGGTTGTAGATCTATTAGCACCTTATGCAAAAGGTGGTAAAGTAGGATTGTTTGGTGGAGCAGGAGTTGGCAAAACTGTCATCATCATGGAGCTTATTCACAATGTTGCATTTAAACATGATGGTTATAGTGTTTTTGCTGGTGTTGGAGAGAGAACAAGAGAAGGAAACGACTTATACTATGAGATGAAAGACTCAAATGTTCTTGACAAAGTAGCACTTTGTTATGGACAAATGAGCGAGCCTCCAGGTGCTAGAAACCGTATAGCATTAACCGGACTTACTATGGCAGAGTATTTTAGAGATGAAAAGGGTCTTGATGTTTTGATGTTTGTTGACAATATATTTAGATTTGCACAAAGTGGTTCAGAGATGTCGGCACTTTTAGGCCGGATTCCTTCGGCTGTGGGTTATCAACCTACATTAGCACGCGAAATGGGAGCATTGCAAGAAAGAATTACCACCACCAAAAAAGGTTCAATTACATCAGTCCAAGCAGTATATGTACCAGCAGACGACTTGACAGACCCAGCACCTGCATCTGTATTTGCTCACTTAGATGCTACAACTGTATTAAATAGAAAAATTGCTGAAAAAGGTATATATCCAGCTGTTGATCCACTTGATTCTACTAGTAGGATTTTAAGTGCTGATATATTAGGGCAAGAGCATTATGATGTTGCGCGTGGTGTTCAAGCTATATTACAAAAATACAAAGACCTACAAGATATTATAGCTATACTTGGTATGGACGAGCTAAGTGAAGCAGACAAACAAATAGTAAGTCGTGCTAGAAAAGTTGAAAAATTTCTATCTCAGCCATTTTTTGTAGCAGAAGTATTTACAGGTAGTCCAGGCAAATATGTGGAACTAAAAGATACTATAGATGGATTCAAAGGTATTTTAGATGGCAAATATGACCATATGAGTGAAAACTCATTTTATATGGTTGGCAATATAGATGAAGCTATTGAACAATCAAATAAAACAACATCATAAAAAAGGATAATATATGGAATCTTTAAGATTATCAATTGTCACACCTACGGGACAGATATATAATGATAATGTAACTACGGTTACACTTCCTGGCAAGGAAGGTGAATTTGGAGTTTTGCCTCGCCACGCTTCACTTGTAAGTTCGCTTGGTGTCGGTGTCATCATAATAGAAAAACTTGATAAAACATCTGAGGCTATCGCTATAAACTGGGGTTATGCCAGTATAGAAGAGGATTGTGTGTCTTTGCTTATTGATAGTGCTGTTAGTTTAAGCGATAAAGACTCTACAATAAGCTCAAATATTCAAAAAGCAAAAGAGTTAGTAAATAGTGTGCACAACTCAAATGTCTCTATAGCCTCTATAGAAGCAAAAATATCTTCATTTGGTTGATTTATGGATACTATTTTAGATTATGTTTTACACGGAGGAACTATATCAGCAATTGTTTTGCTTGTGTTGTCATTTTATTTGATATTGGTTTTTTATATTTTTATATACAAACTCATCACACTAGGTGCTGTCTTAAGAGTTGAAAAAAGATCACTTGCGTATTTGGCTTCAGGTGGCGATATGTCTATGGTTATATCAAAACTAAAAAGATGTATAGGCAACTCTACAATATCTAAAGAGTTGCTAAAAGCCTGTGAAACATCGTTGATACGTGAATTAAGTAGTGGCACAACATGGTTGTCTATAATATCTTCAACTGCTCCGTTTATTGGGTTGTTTGGCACTGTTGTTGGTATATTAGACTCGTTTGCCAAATTCGCAACACAAACAAAAGTAGGTTTTAGTGTTATTGCTCCAGCTATCAGTGAAGCACTCGTAGCGACAGCTGCAGGAATCTTTGTAGCTATATTTGCTTATACTTTTCATCAACTAATTGTAAGAAAACTTTACATAATAAGCACATACCTGAAATCCCAATCAGAGATACTAATGTTAAAAGGTTAATATAATTGGACTTTGAACAAAAACCTGACTTAAATATAACTCCGCTTGTGGATGTTATGCTTGTATTGCTGGCTATCATGATGGTAACAGCGCCGGTTATAGAGTATGAAGAGAGTATCAATCTACCACAAGGAAGTAAATCTACTAAACTATCTATAACAAAAAAAATAGATATTGTTATGACAACAAACAGCGAGATACTTTTAAATAAAGAAAAAATAGATATGAAAAATTTTACAGATAGTTTTGTTTTATTTGCTAAAGATAAAAAAAGGGACACACCAATACATATAAGAGCTGATAAAAACTTAAAATACGACAGTGTGATAAAAGTTCTCAAAACTGTAAAAGAGGTAGGATTTTTAAAAGTATCGTTAATAACAGATGGATAACACTTTTACAAAACAATTTTCGTTTGTTTTGTCTTTGATTATTTATTTTGCTATTATTTTTACTCTTAGCAAGTATATATTAGAAAATGAAAAACAGGTTATAAAAGCAAACAAGCATCAAACTGTTATAGAATTGGATCTTTCTAATGAGAATTCTAAAGAAGTCACAAAAGAAGCAACCAAAGCGGCAAGTAAAAAATCTATTGGTATAAAAAAACTTGAAACCAAAGACAATTCAGCCTCAAAAACCAACAAAAAAACATCAGATGTCAAATCGCTATTTAGCAATGTGAAAATAAAAGCTACAAAAACAACTAAAGAAACAATAACGAACAAAGAAAAAAGCGAAGTATCAAGCAGATTTAAAGCAAAAGTAGAGAAAAATGAAAAAGAGGACAATACTACAAAAGTATCAAACAATCTAAACAGCTCTAAACAAAGCCAAGCGAGCTTAAATGCGCAAAATAGTGGCTCGACTGATGAGTATTATTCAAAAATTTATGATATACTCTCAAATAGGTGGAGGCCTTATGATATAAGACATGAGTTTTCTGCTCAAATTGTGGTATATATCACAAAAAATGGAAAATTTTCATATAGATTTAAAAAATATTCTGATAGCACTGACTTTGACAATCAACTTATGAGATTTTTAGATTCGCAATTAGATGAGATTTTTCCTATAAGCAAAGAAGAAAATGACGTCACGATAGTTGTTACATTTAAAACAAAAAATTAAAAAAAGGATGAAAATGAGAAAAATATTATTTATAGTTTTATTACCAATTGTGGTTATATGCGCAAAAGATGTATCTATGGAGATAGTTAAAAAGAAAAATAACATACCAAATGTTTATATAAACACAATAACGAAAGATGCTGCGACAATATCCGAACATATAAAAAAAATGGTCCAAAGAGACCTTCTAATTAGTAGTCATTTTTTAAACAAAGAGATAGACTATAAAGTAGAATTTGAAAACTCGCCAAACTACACAACTTTGGAAAAAAAGGGTGTGCAATTATATCTAAACTTAAAGATAAACAAAAAAGATAAAAATGGCATATCTGTAAATATGAAACTTTTTGATACCAATGCCCAAGAGTTAGTCGCTTCAAATAGTTTTCAAATAAAAAATGAAGCTAAATACCCATTTTTATCTCATAAAATTGCTATTTTGATAAACAAACTTTACAATGCACCTCCTATTGACTGGATGGACAGATATATCATATTTGCAAAATACAATAAAGCTAAAAATGCTTCAATAGTCATATCTGATTATACCTTAACATATCAAAAAACTATTGTCGCTGGTGGGTTAAATATATTTCCAAAATGGGCAAACAAATACCAAAGTAGTTTTTATTATACTAAATTTTTTGACAATAAGTTGGTTTTGATGAAAAAAAATATATACACTGGAGAAAATACAAAAATAGTGAGCAGCAATGGTATGCTAGTGTGCTCCGATGTTAGCAAAGATGGCAATAAATTAGCCTTGACTATGGCACCAAATGGCCAACCTGATGTTTATGTATATAACATCAAAACAAAAAAAAGAAAAAGAGTCACTTTTTATAGCGGTATTGATGTGGGAGCAGGTTTTGTTGAAGATGACACAAAAGTTGTTTTTGTATCAAACAGACTAAGACATCCAAATATATTTTCAAAAAAAATTCAAGGTAGTGCTGTCAAAAGATTAGTATATCACAGCAAAAACAATAGTGCCGTCACAACTTATAAAAACTATATAGCGTATAGCAGCAAAGAAACAAGCAAAGAGTTTGGAAACTATTCATTTAATATATACCTCATATCCACAACAAATAGCTTTATAAGTCGTCTGACAGCAAAAGGTGTAAATCAGTTCCCAAGATTTTCTATAGATGGTGAAACTCTTTTATTTATAAAAAAAAGAGCGGGAAAAAGTTACCTCGGGATATCTAGGCTTAACTACAACAAAAGTTATACATTTCCGCTAAAAAGTGGAAAATTACAATCAATAGATTGGTAAATTCGCAAAAATATTGTGTTTATTGAAAAAGATTAAGCAAAAATGTGATATAATACAAAATCTTTAAATAAAAAGGAGTGTGATGTATGATTAAAAAAATAAGTTTTTATCTATTTTTAGTATCTTTGTTAGTTTTTTCAGGGTGTGGTTCAAAAGAAGAGCAAGTTGATCTTGAAGATGAAATAATAGATGAAGAGATAGGTGAAGAAGAGGATATCATAGAAGATGATGAGTTTGCGGAAGGTGACGAAGAGTTAGGAGAAGAGGAAGCTGAAGTAGCCCAAACTGATGCTACTGGCGGACCTATAGAAAATATTTACTTTGCATTTGACAAGTTTTTTGTATCTGCGTCTATGAAAAGTAAGGTATCAAACAATGTTTCTGCTACGCAAAGTGCCTCTAGTATTAAAATTGAAGGCAACTGTGATGAATGGGGAACAGATGAATACAACTATGCTCTGGGTCTAAAAAGAGCCAATAGTGTCAAAAATGCTATGGTAGCAGAAGGTGTAAATGCATCAAAGATATCTATTGTAAGTTTTGGTGAAAGTAATCCTACTTGTAGCACCAAATCTGAATCTTGCTGGCAGTTAAATAGAAGAGTGGAAACAAGAGCTAGATAGAAGCTTTTTGTTATAGTATTGTGCCTTCTTATTTGAGTTGGCGCGAAAGTTGAGCACCTCCAAAAAAGATCTTGTCTTTTTTGGAGGTGCTCAAAAAGGAAAAAAGGAAAAAATATGAAAAAATTGAGTTTAATATCATTTTTGTTAATGCTGCTTGTATTTGCAGGATGTGCACAAAAAGAACCAGAGGTTACAAACGATGCAAATGATACAGCGTCAAGCGAAACTGAAGAGGCAGTAACAAATGCAGCAGAAGATGCAAACAAAATATACTTTGAGTATGATAGCTACGAAGTTACAGATGAGATGAAAGAGAAGTTAAAAGCTGCTGTTTTATTAGTAAAAGATGCTCCGACAATCACGCTTGAAGGAAATACAGACGAGAGAGGTTCGGATGAATACAACCAAGCTCTTGGACTAAAAAGAGCTAAAAGCGTACAAGATGCACTTTTTGCAGAAGGCGCAGATAAAAGTAAAATTGATGCTCCTATAAGCTTAGGTGAGCTTAATCCTGTATGTGAAGAGGAAACAGAAGAGTGTTATGCAAAAAATAGAAGAGTTGAGATTAAAATTAAATAATCATCGTGATTAGATATATTTTAATTTTATTATCATTGGTTGTTTTCAGCTTTGCAGCTGATACACAATCGGTATTTGGAGCTGGCGATATAAGCTCGCCAGCTCCTTTTGGGTTAAATGATACTCAAAAACAAGTAATTAAAAACAAAAAAACCATCAAAAACCTTGTAATTGATATGAATTATATCAAGAATGATATAAATAAACTTCAAGATAATATCGATGGCATAAGCTCGGTGATAGAAGACAATAGCAATAGATTAAACGACCCAAATAAAAAAAATCAGAAAGAAAAAAATAGTTTGTTGATTCAAGAAAATAAAAACTCAATCAATGACATCAGAAATGTGCTTCAAAATGTTTTGGATGAGCAAGCTAAAATACAAACAGACCAAAGTCAAATACTTCAACAACTTAAGTTATTAAATTCTAACAAAACGAGAAAAACTGAACAACCAGTAAAAGACAATGTGGCGAAAGTCAATGTATCAAAAGACAATAAACCCATAGATACAACCGTAGATAATGATAAAACAAAAAAATCTAAAGTGGTGTTATTTAAAGAAGCTAAAAAATTATACAAAAAAGAGTATTATACAAAAGCAATACCAATATTTGAGAATCTTGTAGCACAAAAATATAAACCAGCTGAATCAACATATCATTTAGGACATATGTGGTATGTAAGAAAAAAATACTCAAAAGCACTGTCTTATTTCAAACAAAGCGCAACAATGCATGACAAAGGCTGGTGGATGCCTAAACTTTTACTGTATAGTGCCATATCATTTGAAAAAACAGATGATTTAGATAACGCTGCAAACTTTTATAGCTCTTTAATAGAGATATATCCAAATACCAAAGAAGCAAAAATAGCAAAAAAAAATATAGGAGAATAGTATGAAAATTTCTACAAACAAAGTAGTCGGCATAGAGTATAAACTCTTTGATGCAAACACAAAAGAGCAGCTTGACACAAATGTAGGCAAAAAACCTTTAGAGTACATATCTGGTAAAGGTCACATAATCAAAGGACTTGAGGATGCTTTGGTAGGAATAGAAATAAATGAAAGCAAAGATGTGATAATTGATCCAAAAAATGCATACGGAGAGCTAAACAAAGATGCAGTGCAAGATGTGCCAAAAGAACAATTCGCTGATATTGAGTTGAGTGTCGGTATGGCACTATATGGCACTGGTGAACACGGTGAAACTACTCAAGTCACTGTAAAAGAGATAAACGATAGCACGGTCACTATAGATTTCAACCACCCAATGGCTGGCAAAAAACTTATGTTTTCTGTTCTTGTAGTATCGGTAAGAGATGCTACAGCAAATGAGTTATCAACTGCAACAGTTGGCGGTGTATCTGGTGGCTGCGGTTGTGGCAACGGTGATGTTGGTTGTGGTGAAAACAAACAAGAACATAAACATAAACACAAAGAGGGTGGATGCTGTAGTTCATGATAGATAAAAATATAACTTTAGTGTTTCCTGGTCAAGGAAGCCAAAGTGTTGGTATGGGCAAGGATTTTTTTGACAATAGTGATATTGCGAAACAAATGATAAACAATGCGAGCTTGAGAATAGGTGTGGATTTCAGGGAACTTATGTTTGAGCCAAACGATAAACTATCTCAAACAAAATGGACACAACCTGCTATATTGCTTGTTAGTTGTATCGCATATGAGTTATTTATACGCAAGTGTGATATAATCCCCAAATTTGTATTAGGGCACTCTCTTGGCGAATTTAGTGCTCTTGTTGCATCTAAAGCTTTAGACTATCTTGATGCGATTGAATTGGTTCATAAAAGAGGTGAATTTATGAATGAAGCTTGTGAAGGTATTGATGCCGGAATGATGGCAATATTAGGATTAGATGACACAACAATTGAAAATATGACTAAAGATCAAAGAGACAAGAACAAAAAAATATGGCCTGCCAATTATAATATGGACGGGCAATTAGTCGTAGCTGGAAAAAAAAAGCACCTGCAACAACTCGCACAAACGTATATTGACGCAGGTGCTAAAAGAGCTATAGTTCTTGATATGAGTGTAGCTAGTCATTGTCCACTTCTTGAAAATGCTATACCAAAACTCAAACCATATTTTGAAAAATATATCAAAGATGAATTTAAATACCCAGTGATATCAAATGTAACATCAAAACCATACAACAATAAAAAAGATGCAATAGAACTGCTGTCAAAACAGCTTATATCGCCTGTATTATACAAACAATCAATTTTAAACAATAAACAAGATATCAATACATTTGTCGAATTAGGTCAAGGAGTAGTGCTAAAAGGTATCAACAAAAAAATATCAAAAAATATAACAACTCTAAATATACAAGACACATTATCACTTCAAACTACAATAAAAAAACTTTATGAATAAAATAGCGATTATGGGGGCTATGCCTGAAGAGATAGCGCCTCTTTTGGAGTATTTTAAGGATATAAAAGCTACAAAATATGCTTCAAATGTTTATTATGAAACATCTTACAATAATATAAACATAGTTATAGCTTATAGTAAAATAGGAAAAGTTTTTTCGGCTTTAACCACTACTATACTAATAGAGAAGTTCAAGTGTGACATAGTTCTTTTTAGTGGAGTAGCGGGTGCTATAAACAAAAATCTAAAAATAGGCGATATTGTAGTAGCTACTAAAACAGCTCAACATGACTTAGATATCACATCATTTGGGCACGAGATAGGCTTCGTGCCAGAAGGCTCAAAATTTATCAATATGAACAAAAAACTTATAAATATAGCTATAGATGTAGCAAAAACAAACAACATATCACTGAAAAAAGCTATTGTTGCTACAGGCGATCAGTTTGTAGCACATGAAAATAGAAAAAAATTTATCTTTGATAATTTTCAAGCAGATGCTATAGAGATGGAGGGCGCAAGTGTAGCAGTAGTATGTCATAGTTTAAATATACCGCTTCTTATAATTAGATCAATAAGCGATACTGCTGATACTGATGCTGGGTTTGATTTTGATAAATTTTTAGATTCGTCTGCAAATATATCAGCAAAACTCATGATAACAATAGTTGCATACATATCTAAAAATATAAAAAAATTGAACTAATATCTATATATTTTCCATCTATGATTTTATAAAACTTTTGATTTGTAGTTTTTGAGTTTATTGCTCCTAATTTTTGTATATATTTTCCTGTTTTTACATAATCAAATGCATTTATAAACTTTTTTTCTAAATTATGCAATTCTAATCCAGTATATATAGCTGTTTTAAGATATTTCTGCTTTGCTATATCAACATAAAGCAGCAACTCATCTGCTACCCACTCGCCACCATAAAAAAGCACACACGAGATATGTTTATGCTTATACAATAAATCAAGGAACTTTTGTTTCGTAAGTTTTTGTCCAAAGTTTGATTTATGTGTATCTACACTGTGGCATCCTTTGCAGTTTATTGAACAACCACTAATAGATAAACTTATAGATATCTCACCGGGCACTGCTTGGAGTGTCTCTTGAGCATATGAAAAATAAATCAATCAAGCACCAATATCATAATACCTAATATCATGTTCTTGTTGTCTTGCTTTACTAAAAGATGAGATTCTTTTAAGGTAGCCTATAATTCGTGTGCCCCAGTCTATGTTTGTAGAGCCACATTTAGGACACTTGTATAATGTTCTTTTGTCTATGTTGGAGCATTCGTTACAGATGGTTATTTTGATATTAAAACAAAAATAATCACATTTTTCTACAGCTGCCACATCTAGTAGTTTTATAAATGTTTCTTTATTTGGTGTTTCCTCCAAATTACAATGATATGCACTACCCCCATCAAGGTATTTCATAAACTCTGCTCCTTGGAGCTCAAATTTCTGGGTTGTAGATATGTCGTTGTCTTCTACAAGATACATATATGAATTATAACAATCCCTATGAACTACATAGCCATCATTTTTGTCCCATTTTGCATTTTTGACACCGAGGTTTTCAGCTGGCACAAACTCTGTATTAAACTTATAACCAGATAGATTAGATATCTTTTTATTTTCATCAGATATTGTTTTGAGTAGTTTAGAAGCAAACTTCATATACTTATCGTTTATGCTTATATCTAAACCTAAAAACTCTGCTCCTTCTACTAATCCATTTATTCCAATAGTGAGATACTGTTTTTCCAAAGATATAAAACCAGCATCATATACAGGCAGCATTTTTGCTTTTTTGTACTTATTTATAAGCTGTCTAAATGCTATTTGGTATTTGTGGATTTTCTGTGTTTGTAATTTGAGTGCTTCAAAGATATTTTGTTTGTTCAAATATGCATTTTGTATTAGTCTGTTTAGGTTTATCGTTATAACATTGATAGAACCTGTAGCCACGCCACCAGCTCCTAAAGAGTAGCTAAAATCATTTATTTGATCTGATACATCATTTTTCAAACGACAACAGCTCGATAAGGCATGAGCATTTTCACTCATAAATATGAAAAATGAATTGCCTTGCGCTAACTCTTCGCTGATAAATTCTTGAAATTTTTTATCTGTCATCGTTGTGCCACTACTTAAGCATGCAGCAGTAACAACAGGATAGGTCAAAACTGCTTTTTGTCTTTCTTTGTTGAACCATTTCATAAAAAATCGTTGTAGCTTATCCAATGATACATATGTTGGTTTTGTATTATCTGGAAAAATAAAATTGTCAAACATAGCTTCAAAATATGGTTTATCGTATATAGATATATTCCAAAATACACTTTGGTAACCTCTCGCAGCTGCTGGCTGATTAAGTGAATATACGACATGTTGCAAAGCATCTGATATCTCTTTTATGTGTGTATTTATATAATCTTCCCCAAAATCATTTCTAGCAAAATAATCAAAATACATAAGCCACTCCACAGTAGCCACAGCTCCAGCAAACTGTGCGGCAGTTGCAAACACAAAGTTGATAAATGACCCGCTAAATGAGTTTAAATGTATAGGGGCTTTGCTTTCGCCGCCCAATTTAGTAACACCGTCTATCAAAAATGGATACAAAGTCACCGACACACAATATGGTTTGAGTGAGGTTTCATCGTGTGTGTATATTTCGTGTTTTTCTAATTGGTTGATATATTCATATGAGAGCTCTTTGTTATATAAATTTTCTATCTCATATCTCAAGAGTTCCCTATTTACTTGTATGTTGATATCTTTGTGTATCTCTGTTTCTAATGTAGCTATATTTTTGATATCTACATTTGCATTTGCATCAAATTTTGAACCTTCTGCTGCGTTTTGCGATACTATATAGTCATTGATATATTGTATTTTTTTGTTTAGTTGTGCTTTGTTTAGCTTTACCATATTTACCCTTTTTATAATAGAACCCTCTGATTAAATAACAGGCTCATAGAAGGAGCAGTTTTTGATGAATAAAAGTTCATGAAAAATTTGAAGGACTAACTGGTTAATTCAAGAATTTTTATGGACTTTTTTCGCTAAAACTTCCCTTCCCTACGGGCTTTGTATAGCTTTTCATATTGTTGAGTTATGTCTTTCGAATTACCTAAGTAGTCCATCAAAACAGAACTCAACAATATAAAAAGCTATCCTAAAGCTATGAGCTTGTTATTTAATCAGAGGGTTCAATACATAATTATAACATAAATAACTTAAAATTTTATGAAATAAAAGAATTTAGTAGATACTTTCACTTTGTCTATTTTGTAGTTGTATTTATATTGATAAGTCCTGATACTATCACCAATATCAAACTAAATATATAGGATATATAAAGCGGTTCATCAAACACAAGTATCAACAAAAATGCCGACAACACAGGAGTAGCATAGATATATGGTGCTATATATGAAGCATCTTTGAGTTTGAGTGCCTTTATCCAAAACAGATATGAGATACCATTTAGAAACACTCCATTTATGACTATGGGAGCTATATCTGCCGTCTGTGGTAGTCGCACATCGCTAAATATCATCATAGATACCCACGATGACACGGTCGCTACTAGAAAATAGCCAGTGATAGCTCCTATGGGTTCTAGTGTGATCCTCTTTGACAGCACAGAAAACAGAGCAAAAGCACTAGCCCCTACAAACACTAGTATCAATACTTTGGTATTTGATATATCTATGCTCGATATATCGCCTTTGGTGACTACAGCTACAACTGCGACAAATCCTAGCGACACGGCGACTATCTTTCTATATGTCAATCTTTCTTTCAATACAACAGCCCCAAATACCACTATAAGTACAGGCCATAGATATTGCACCACCAACACCTCTAAACCTACGGCATATTTGTAGCCAAAATACAAAAGTAGATAGTAAATATAAGTCCCTAAAAATCCTAGCACTACTACAGACAATATATCTTTTGTCTTGTATTGTAGCACTAGATGAAGTTTTTGACTATATGCTCCAACTACGAGCATAGTTGTAAAAGATAGCAAACTAGAATAAAAGAGATATTGATGATGGTCTAAAGTTCCCTGCCCTAGCTTTGCTGCTACTGGTATCATGGCCCACAGCATCACACACACGGCTACATAGATATAAACATTTTTGCTATACCTCAATCGCCCTAGCCCCCAAGTTGCCGTATCTGTGATATGAGTGAGATATCGCTTGTTCTTTAAAATAATTCAAAAGCTCAAGCCGTCCGTCCATAAGTGGCTGGTGTCTAGTGATAAATGTAGCGGTTTTTGCAGCGGATTTAAACACCACATCTGGAACCTTTTTTATATCGCTATAGATTATCCTCTCGTATTGTGCCAAATTTGTAGCAAACTTCTCATCGTTTTGCTGTATCAACTTGCCTTTTTTTATAGGCAACATATCTGATAAGTCATCTAAAATATCTTTTATCTGCTTGTTGTCATCTATGCTTACTGTGAAGCCGACTTTTGATATATGTGCTGCAAGAATACGACTAAATACTTCAAATACACTATCATCGTCACTAACTCGTATGACGATATCGTCCAGCGGTATATACCGAAACAGATTGTCCTCGCCACGAAGTTTAAAGTAGTCTGTTTCAGCGGTAAAAGTATCTTGATAGTTTTGCAAATACGATTGCACTGCTTTGTTTAATTTTTTTATATTTTTGTTGTCTGGTTCATAAATTGTTATCTCGTCTATAATTTTTGTTAGACTATTTTTTTGCTCATATTTTATAGTTGGATAGTCTTTTTCTTTGAACTTCACAAACTGGGTGATATAGTTATAAAACCCAACTTTTCGTCCAGCTCCTATGGCAGATTTGCCCATACCACCAAATGGTTGTCTCATCACTACGGCTCCTGTAGTGCTTCTATTTATATATAAATTTCCTGCTTTTATAGAGTTTTTCCACTTTGTAGCTTCTCGCTCGTCTAGTGTCTCTATACCAGATGTTAGACCAAAGCCTGTTTTATTGACATGCTGTATCGCGTGGTCTAAATCATCTGCTCTCATGACTGACAATACTGGGCCAAAAAGCTCCGTCATATGACAAAATGCGCCATCTTTGACACCATATCGAATTGCAGGGGCAAGCATATATGGATTTTCATCTATATATTTTGGCTCCAAAGCCCAATACTCATCTTTATCTAAGTTTTCTACTGCATATTTCAAGTCTCCACTTATTTTTGTAGCCATCGTTCCTAATCTATTTTTAAACTCCCACACAGAACCTACATCTAAACTTTTTGTAGCATCTACTATGGCATCTTGAAAACTTTTATCATCGTATACTTCAGCTTCAAGTATCAAAAGAGATGTAGCTGAACATTTTTGACCGCTATTTGAAAAAGCCGAATGCACTATATTTTTGATAGCTTGTTCTTTATCTGCCATAGCGGTGACTATAGTAGCATTCTTTCCACCTGTTTCGGCGGTCAGATATAGCTGCGGTCTTTGTCTCAACATATTATATGCTGTGTCTTCACCACCCGTTAATATCACAAAATCCACATCTGTGTTATTTATGAGATATTTTCCAGCTATCATTCCACTACATGGCACATATTGCAAACTATTTTTACTAACTCCTGCATCCCAAAAGCATTTGCACAATTCATAAGCACACATAGCAGATGCCGATGCTGGCTTGATGATACAGCAGTTACCACTTGCAAGTATAGATGCCACTCCACCCAAAGCTATAGCTATAGGGAAATTCCACGGCGAGACTACTACACCTACTCCTAGACCTTTGAAATGTAAGTTTTCAAACTTTTCAAAATACCTAGCACTATAGGCATAAAACTCTATGAAATCCACCGCTTCACTCACCTCTACATCTGTTTCGCTAAATACCTTGCCTACTTCAGTAGCAGCCACACCGATCAAGTCATCTCTTCTTTGTCGTATTATATTTGCAACTTTTGACAATACCTCATATCTTTGTTTGTGCGACAAACTTCTCCATCCATCTATGTCCTTTTTGGCTACGGCTACAGCATCTATGAGGTCTTGTTTGCTCGCTTGTGCTACTTTGCCACATATTATACCGTCTTTGTATTGGGATTTGTCTATCACATCTACGGTTTGTCTGTCATCTCTTATCTCTTTGTTTGCTACGACTAAGGGAGTGATATCTGGTTTAGTTTGGTTGGTTGGTCGCCACTTTGTCCTGATATCTTCTGCCCATCGTTTGTTTGGACTCATCACAAAGTCCGTGTCTGGTTCGTTTGTAAACTCTCCTGTATGATACGAACCACCCTTATAGTCTTGCCAGTTCTCTGCTGTTCTATCTTGGTCTCGTTTTGCTCCTACAAATATATTTTGTCTGTTTTCTATAGACGATACAAATTGTTGTTGCAACATCTGCCACTCTTTTGAGTTTGTTTGTAATCCAAAAGAGTAACGCATAAAATTATCTTTGCTTGTATTTTCATCTAACCTTCGCACCAAATAGGCTATGACATTTGTCCATTGGTCTTTTTTAGCAGCTGGTGTGTATAGTGTCACATCGTGTGACAGTTTGCATATAGCAACTCTCACTGCTTCGCTCATACCCTCCAACATCTCCAGCGACAAGTATCTAGTAGTGTCATTTTGCTTGCCAAGTTCTACAGCATAGGCTAGCTCGAAAAGATTGTGCGATGCTACTGCTATTTTCACATATGGAGCATTTTGTTTGTCAAGTCCATACTCTATCATAGCTTTGTAATTGCTGTCTGTGTCTAGCTTTTTTTCGTATGTTGTTATATTCCAGTCTTTTATAGAGCTTTCGGTCTGTTCCATCTCCATATTTGCACCTTTGACTACTCGTATCTTGATAGGTTTGCCGCCTTTTGCTACTCTGTCTTTTGCCCATGTGGTGAGCTTTTGTTGGTATATTTGTGAGTCTGGCAGATATGCTTGTAGCACTATACCTGCGGACAATTGTCCAAACTCCTCTTTGTCCAAAGTCTGTGTAAATGCTTCATAAGTTAGGTCTAAATCTCTATACTCTTCCATATCCAGATGTACATATTTGTCTTCTGTTTTTGCTTGTGAGTATATCTTTGACAATCTTTGCACCAGCTGTGCTATAGTGTGGTTGTGCGATATAGGGTTTATCTGTGAAAATATCGTAGATAGTTTGATAGACAGATACGATATGTTTGGATTTTTCAAAGCTTGTATGTATTTGTCTATCCTTTCGTTTGCTTCTTTTTCGCCTATCACTATCTCGCCTATGAGATTTATACCTACTTGTATGTTTTCATTTTTTCGTTTTTTCAAGTGTGTGTTTAGTTCGTCCTCTTCGCCTTTTATGACTAAAGTTTTTGTCTCTTCTCGTATAGTATTTATAAACAACGGCACAGATATATTTGGCATATACACACCGATATTCCTAAACAAATATATCAAAAACTTCTCGCCACTAGTGAAAAATGTAGCCGCTCCATACTTTTGAAATATATACTCTATCTGGTCGGCTACTCTTGTGGTGTTGTCTGTCCTGAAGCATTGATCCATCAGCTCTATGAGTAGCACCTTGTCTGTAGGGTTTTTGAGCATCTTTTTCATCTTTGTGTGAAATGTCTTTTCAAATGTGCCTATATTTTTGTTTGCTTCGTTTTGCCATGTTTTTGCTAGATTTATAGCATTTTCTACTACTTTTGGTTGCATCTTTGCCCCTTTGTTGTTAGATTAGCACTTTGCTTAAAAATTGTTTGGTATGTTCCCTTTGTGGATTTTCAATAACTTGCGTGGGGTGGCCTATCTCCTCTATGATACCTTGGTGAAAAAAGGCAACTCTGTTTGATACCTCTTTGGCAAAGGCTATCTCATGGGTGACAGTAATCATAGTCATACCATCGTTTTGTAGCAACCTCAAAGTATCTAACACTTCGCCTACTAGCTCTGGATCAAGTGCTGATGTAACCTCATCAAACAACATATAATCAGGCTTCATAGCAAGTGCTCGTGCGATGGCAAGTCGCTGCTGTTGTCCGCCAGACATACGAGTAGGATAGACATCTAGTTTGTCGCCTAAACCTACATGCTCTAGCTCCTTTTTTGCTACACTCATAGCTTCTTCTTTTGATAAACCCTGCACCACTCGTGGAGCTAGGGCTGTGTTTTCTAGCACAGTCATATGTGGAAAAGAGTTCCACTGCTGAAACACCATACCTAGCTTTTCTCGTAGCTTATTTTGGTTTGTTTTTTTGTCATGCACATCTACGCCATCTACTATTATGTTACCTTGTTGTATCTTTTCTATAGCATTGATACAATACAACAAAGTAGACTTACCACTACCGCTTGCTCCTATTATACTGATGACCTCGCCTTTTTGAACCTCTAAGTCTATACCCTTTAGCACCTCCAACTCACCAAACGATTTGTGAACCCCTTGTATCTGTATCATATAGCCATGCTCCTCTCTTTGTGTTGTCCGTATTTTGATAGCGGGTATGATATGACAAAATAAAACACCCCTATACCTATGAGTATCTGCAAAGGTTGTTGTGTTCGTGATATGAGCTGTTCGCCTGTGCGAAGTAACTCCATATACCCTATGACCGATACCAAAGCTGAGTCTTTGATGACACTCAAAGCTACACCCAACCACGAGGCAAATACAGTGCGAAGTCCTATAGGAAACCTTATATATCGTATAGTTTGCCAGTAGCTCATACCTAAACTTCTAGAAGCAGTTCTCATAGTATTTGGCACACTTTCAAAGCCCCCACGAAAAACTTCGGACATAAATGCCATAGTATAAAGCGACAGCACAATAGACCCAGCGACAAAAGGACTCAATGGATAGCCAGACACTCCAATATATGTAGAGAAAAGTATCAGCTGGATGATGAGCGGAACAGTCCTAAATATATCTAGCACTAACCCAAACAAAAAGTTTATGTATCTGTTTGACTCTGCTCTAGCAAACCCTACAATAGCCCCAAGAATTGTGCCTATGGTTATGGCTACAACCGATATATATATAGTGTTAAGCACACCTTGTAGGATAAACGGCACATCGTTCATAGACAGCGGAGTAAACAAACTCATGATATGTCGCCTTTGAAAAATATCTTTGCAGTGATATCAGACCCTAGTAGCACTAGCTTTGTGATGACATAATACAAAATCGCCGCTACTATGAAAAACTCCAAAGTCCGAAACGACAGCGACTGAAGTCTTTGTGTCTCGCCAGAAAGCTCGCTCATACCTACCAATATACCCAAAGAGCTCATGAGAATAGACCACACAAACTGATTTGTAAGTGGGTGGTAAATTCGCCTAAACATTTGTGGCAATATGATATATCTATATACTTGATATGGTTTTAACCCCAGAGATTTGGAAGCACTATATTGTGTTTGTGGAATTGAGTTAAAACCACCGCGAAATGTCTCTGCGAGATAGCCAGCATTGATAAACACAAGTGCCGAAAACACAGCAAAATATGGACTAAGATGGATACCGAAGGCACCCAAACCAAAATACGCCATATATATCTGAAACAAAGCCGGAGTATTTCTAGCTATTTCTATCCATGTGTTTGCTATACCATACAGAACTTTTGATTTTGACATCTTGCCTAAACTTAAAAATATAGCGATTATTATGCCTACTAACATAGATAGCACGGAGACATGTATAGTAGTCCATGCTCCTTGAAGTAGTTGTGGCATGGCGTCAAATGCCACGCCCCAATGAAACTGATAATCACCCATAAACTATATATCATCAAGCTCATAAGTTATATACTACGAGCTTATATCAATCTATTTGTTGTCTCTTAGTGACTGTATCAAGCTTTGTGGAGCATCGCTACCGAAGTGTTTGTTGTATGCTTTGTTCATGCCACCATCTCTTATCTGATGTATCAAAAACAGGTTTAGATAGTTTATCCAAGCAGTCTCGCTTCGTTTGGCTATCAATCCTACAACATCGTCATAATTTGGCACAAATGGACCAGCTACAAAATCCTTGAACTCGTCTGTCTGAAGTTTGGTGGCTATGTTTGTGTTTGTAGATATTAGAGCATCTACTTTGCCTTGATGAAGTCCTAGATAGGCATCGTTTTCACTTTTAAATGCTGTGTAATTGTCTTTGCCCCAACCCTTTTTTTCTGCATATGCTAGATACTCTGTCTCATATGTAGTCCCTAGTGCTGCTCCTACTTTGACATTTTTAAGATCATCAAATGAGTTTATATTTTTGTCGCTTTTAGATATGACTTGAAACTTAAACACGAAGTATGGATATGAAAATCCTACAGATTTGGCTCGCTCTAAAGTATCCGAAGTAGAACCTATGACTACATCTGTCTTGCCAGATACCAAAGAGGGTATCCTATCGCCCCATGTCAAGTTCAAAACATTTGCATCTACACCCAAAACTTTGGCTAAGTCGTTGCAATAATCCACATCAAACCCTGCTGGTTTGTTTGCTTTGTCAAAATACCCCATAGGTGGAAAGTCTAGCACCACACCACAATTTAGCTTGCCTGATTTGATAACTTTATCTAGCATATCACCGCCAGTTTTCGCTGCTTTTGCAGGCTCGCTTGCTTTGACTACCTTTGTCGCTTGTGCTTGTTTTGGCTGGTCATTACACCCCACCATTACAAAAACCACCATTATCAATAATAATAATATCTTATTTGTTTTCATATTTTTCCTTTTTGTTTGTTCTACATACCGCCATCAAAATTAGTTGAAACTAATGTTAAAAATTATAACATAACTTTCTTAAACTGACCTTTTGGCTTATTTTTAAGCACTAACTATCTTAGAAAGAACTTCCCAATACATACAAACTTAACTCATCTGCTATCATATAATCAATAGCAAATATTCTATTGTTATTGATTTTTAATTTGTTTGCAACGATAAGCTCATATATATAATCTTTTTGTTTGTCATTATAAATATCAATACTACAACCAACTATAGATCTTAATCCGAGCAACGTTTTTTCTGTTATTATTTCCTCTTTTGATAAAGTTTCAAAACTTTGCACATTTTGTGAATTATTTAAATATTTTAGTATATTTTTTTTATTCTTATACCGTTCATTTTTTATACAGCTTACTGCCCCTGCTCCTATACCCAAATATGGTTTATATTTCCAATAACCCAAATTGTGTTTACATATAAAACTCTTTTTTTTTGCCCAAGCAGATACCTCATATTGAAAAAAAAAATTACTTTTCATTATATTTGATACTAATTTATCTTTGTTGTTTTGTGATTTTTCGTTTTTTTTTGAAAATATTGTTCCTTTTTCTATGGTTAAGCTATATAAACTTATATGTTGTATATCCAATTTGAGTATATCTTCAATATCTTGTGTTAGATTTTTTTTAGTATCTCCTTTGACATTATAAATAATATCGCAGTTTATATTTTCAAAACCAACCATTTTAGCTGTGTTTATAGTGTCAATGGCTATATCTTTAGTATGATTTCTACCTAAATATTTTAGCTTATCATCTCTTAAGCTTTGAACACCCAAACTCAATCTATTTACTCCCATATTTTTCATAAATTCAAGCCATTTTTTTGTAGCAGTGGAAGGATTTGCTTCTATAGTTATTTCTGTTTGCTTTGAAATATAACCTTGAATTAGCTTAAATACAGGACCAAAAAGTTTTGCATCTATACAGCTAGGAGTGCCGCCGCCTATAAATACTGTGTCAAATTTTGATATTTTGTATTTTTGTATTTTTTGTTTTAGTTCATCAAGTAAAACATCAATATATTGTTTGTGTAGATGATGTAGTTTTACATACGAATTAAAATCACAATAATAACACTTACTATCACAAAAAGGTATATGTATATACAAAAGCACTTTATGTTTTATTGTTTTACAACAACCTCGCTATCTATAATTATACCAAACCCATCAATCGCTTTAAATATATGTTCTATTTTTTGACTTACAAGCAAATTTATATTTGTGATATTAAGTTTTTTTAATATACCAGCACCCAAACCAAAATCTTTTTTTATATCATTTGCTTGCTGATTATGATCCATAAATATCAACAACCCAGTGTTTGCTTGAAGATATTTAATACTATTTGCCATATAATCAAACTTTTGTTTATCTTCAAGCAACTCTTTATCAAACGACACTGGATGAAATCTAACATTTACAATTTTGCCAATTTTGCCAAATATTATAACTTCATGATTATTGCTCAGATGGTCTTTGAAACTTTTTTTGATCACATCTATTCCAAAAAAGGTCTGTTTTGTTTCATTTGTTTGCTCTATAAGTGATTCGTTTGACAGTCTATATGAGACTATATCAGATATATAAAGTTGTTTGATATTGTGTTTTTTAGCGAATATATCTAAATCATCGCGTCTTGCCATAGTTCCATCTTCTTTCATAATCTCACATATCACCGCTATCTCTTTGATGCCAGACAACATGCATATATCTGTAGAGCCTTCAGTGTGACCTGTTCTTTCAAGAACACCGCCATCTTTTGCTATGAGAGGAAATATATGCCCAGGCCTCACAAGTTCGCTTGGTTTACTTCGAGGATTTGAGAGTATTTTAATAGTGTCATCTCGTTCTTTTGCGCTTATGCCTGTGGTTGCTTTTTTACAATCAACCGATACTGTAAAGGCTGTTTGGTATGATGAGTTGTTTTGTGTGACCATATGATTTAATTCTAACCTATTTGCTGTTGTAGATTTGACTGTTACGCATATGAGTCCTTTTGCGTGTGTAGCTAAAAAATTTACCTTTTGAGCAGTGCTAAATGTGCCAGCATATACTAAGTCGCCCTCATTTTCTCTATTTTCATCATCTAACATTATTATCATATTGCCTTTTTTTATCTCTTGTATTGCTTCTTGCACTCTTTTTGTTGAACTCATATGGCACTCCTTATTTGGTTTATTATATCTATTTGTTTGTTTTTTATTGGTGGCAAGTTGTCTATATCAAAAAACCTAACCTCACTATTTTCAGTATCTGTAAATTTTGACTTTAATTTTTCTATATTAAAATACCTATCTATATTTTTTATGTCAGCTTTATGCACAAGATATATACCGATATTTATACTTTCGCTTGTATAAAAAAATATATCAACAAGCTTTTCATACTCTATAACTATACCTGTTTCTTCTTTAAATTCACGTATTGCAGTTTGCTTTGGTATCTCTTGTTTTTTCGTTTTTCCTTTCACAAAACCCCATTTTATTCTTGATTTAGCAGACTTACACAACAAAATATGAGCCTTGTTGTTGTATATATTCAATATAGTAATACCGAAACTTTCAATCATAAGTTACCTTTTTTGTTGTTATATATCCAAATCGTTATAACATTTAACAATATAAAAGGCAACAACAAAGACAACTCAGGCAAAATTTTATTGCTGCTTGATAACTTGTAGAGAAAGAACAACACACCCCATAAGAATATAGAAAATCCCAATGAACTCAATACAAATAAATTTTTGTCAAAAAATCTTGCATTTGTTGAAATATAGCTGAATATAAGCACGATGCCACACAATACAAAAAATGGCAAAATTGCACTCCAATAAAATGACGCTCTTATGGCATTTGTATCTATATTTTGCGTTCTTAATAGGCTGTATGTATCTATAGCATCTATTATTGAGTATCTATTTTTTACTTCATACACCTTATCCATAATTTTTGGCTTAAAACCTTCTAATATAGTTTTGCTTTTGTTTTTTATTATTTTTAAGCCGTTTTCTTTATCTTGTATGATTGTTTTTACATCTTTAAGTATCCAAGCATTGTTTTCATATGTTGCGGTATTAGCTTCTATTTCATATATAAGCTTATTTTCAATTATTTTAAATATTTTTATATTTGTTGCTTTTTTTTGAAGCGGGTATAGTTTCCCAAAATATACAAAAAAGTCATCGTATTTTAAAAAAATATTATCTTTTTGAGTATCAAAATAGGTTCCTTTGAGTATTCTTTTTTTTACATCTTCGGCATATGCCAATTGGGTGCTCTGTGTGACAAGCATAAGCGATGTTATGGCAAAAGCTATAAAAAATACAGGTTTCATAAGATCTATTTTTGACAACCCAACCGAATAAATAGCAGTAAAAATATTATTCTTAATAAGATTTAACACAAATAACACAAACCCAAACAAAATAGCAAGCGGAACTATAATTGTAGCTTGAAAATGAGCACTATTCAAGATATACAACAGCTTCAAACCAGCCGAAGATGGCAGCTTGTTAAATACTGCCATGATATCCATACTGACAAAAAATATCAACAAACTTAAAAATACTATCAAAAAAGATTTGAGATATTTTAACCCTATATACTTAAATGCCAAACTCATAGTGTAGCCTTTTTTGTATATATGGATTTTATTTTATTTATATCATCTGTTTTTAGCCAAGCGTCTATGCACTCTTTTATATGTATGGCTATGTCATCTAACTGCTCTATTTGTTTGTTTGTAAAATTTGACAAAACAAATGTTGAGCTATCTTGATCTCTTTCGTTTTCGCCTACTCCTATACGCACTCTTGTGTAATTATTTCCAACACAATCATCAATACTTTTTAGTCCGTTGTGCCCACCACTACTGCCCCCAGTTTTAAGCTTAATTGCACCAAAAGGTAGATCAATATCATCATGTATGACTACTATATCTTCAAGTTTTATTTTATAATAATTTTTTATAACATATATCGCTTGGCCACTTAAGTTCATATATGTTTGAGGTTTAATATATAGTATGCTTTCATTTTTTAGAAATTTTGACCGGAACTTGTCTTGAAATTTGGCTATAGTTTGGCTATTTTTGATGATTTTGTCTATCATCAAAAAGCCTACATTGTGGCGATTGTATTTTGACAACAGCCCAGGATTTCCAAGTCCTGCTACAAGATACACTATTTTGCCTTTATCACACCCACAACTGGAACTCTATCGTCCAAAAAGCAAGATATATTTTCTGGGATATCAAGGTCTCTTATCAATACATTGTTGCCTGTATCCAAATCATCTATCATTATATGAAATGACTTTGGCAGATCTTTATATAAAGCCTTGACTTTAACTCTCTTTCTGTGGAACACAAATATGCCTTTGTTTTTAAGACCTTTTGGTGTGCCCTGAACTGTAACTGGCACTTGAAAAAATGCTTTGACGTCATCTTGGACTATCATCATATCAACATGCAATAAATCACCTCTGACTGGATGTTTTTGATACTCTTGCACGACTACTTTTTTTGTTTCATCTCCTACTTTAATATCAAATGCTAACTCTTTTTTATTTTTCATAAATCTTATAAAATCATTTGTCTTAAATGCTCCATTGATGTTTGGCAAATCTTTGCCATAAATATTTGCAATTAGATAACCATCTCGTCTAAACTGTTTTGTAGCTTGTTTTACAATACTATCTCTAACTATTCCTTCTAACACTTTTTGTCCTTTTCTTGATATAAATCATATTATATCTAAATTAGTTGAATTTAACTCAAATCATTTAGAACTAAACCTAAAATGCGCCATTTTAAATCTTTCACCCATTTGTGCTGGGTCAAGTATTGGTTTAACTTGATTAATATGTTTTGCGTATGTATTTTCATCTGTTTTATTTTTCAAAATCTCAAGAAGTTCAATCATACCAAACTCCACCATAGCTTTCAATAACGATTTATATGCTATTTTTTGTATATCATTACTTTTGAAACTATCTATGAGGTGCTTGAAGTGAACATCATAAGTAATATCACTATTCTTATAAAACTTTTGTATGTCTAACCCCTCTTCAAATATAGCATAAACTTTATGTTGTTTATATATTCTACAAGAAAAATCTTGCCTATGATAATATTCGCCATAATCAAATGTGATAAACTCAAATTTGCCAAAACTTCTAGTAAGTGTTTTGGCAAAATCCTCAAATCCTAAAGAGACCTCGCCTTTAGTTATATTGTATTTATCACAAATTTCTTTAATATATTTATCCTCTTTGTCAAAATCTACAAACTTTATTGTGTGATTTTTTGCAACTGCTTTTTGTAGTTTGTTTTGTTTGTTTGTCCAAACCAATTCACAAATAAATGTATCAAATAGCTCATTTGCCACTATAAAAGCACTTGGGAGTTTTATATCTTTTATATTTGCAACAAATTTTATATTTAACTTATCGCCAAAACACTTATTTATATACTCTTTTTGTTTTTTAAGCATAGCTTTGTTTTGTTCTACTATAACAAACTTCAAGCTTTCTAACAATTTTGGCTTTAGTGTATATATAAACTGTATGATGTCAGCCATAAGATAGCCCGCATGAGCTCCTATTTCTACTATTGTTGTATCTTTTGGTAAAATATTTTGCTCTATGGTATCGATTATTTTTTTTGCTACCGTGCCACCAAAAAACATTGAGGCACTAACTGCTGTCCAAAAGTCACCTTCCTTGCCTATATCTTTATAGTTACAATAGTAACCATCTTTATCAAAAAGCCAACTTTCTATATATTTAGAGAAGTTCATAAGTAGCATAAAGCTCTAAAAGATCTACTTGTTTTTCCAACTCAAAAACCTCTAAACTAAGCTGCTCTGCTTTTGTTGAGTTTTCAAGTATTGTCACATCGTCTGTTGATTTAAAACCAGCATCTCTTTGTGCTTTTATATCTTTATAAAGTTTTTCAAAAAACTTAAAATTCACCTTTTGTGTTTCTATCTTTTCATCAAGCAGTTTGATTTTATTTATCATTCTTTTTTGATATCTTTGTTGTTTTTTTTGTTCGAGTTTATCTGCTGTTCTTGCTCTCATATAAGACAATTTTGCACTTTGTGTATCTGCCCAAAATGTGATATTAAGTGGCATAGTAACTTTGAAGCCTCTTGTATTTGTTTGCCTGTCATTTATTTTATCGTCTTGATAATCATATGTTAAGCTTACTGTTGGAAGGTATTTTGTGATTGTCAAATTTTTATAGTATCTTAACTTTTCTTGCTGTTCATATGACCTTTTTATATACAAATTATCTTTTAGTTTTAATTCTTTTGTTTTTAGTTCTAATTTTGGCAAAGCAAATATTTTATAATCTTGGGTTGAAATGTCTTTGAAACTATCAAGCAATTGGTCTCTTGTAGATTTTAAATCAATTCTACCTATTTGCAACTTATTCAGTTCCATAGCTTCATTGTTAAGTCGCTCGATACTGCTTAATCCACTTTGAAACTCTTGTTTGATTTGTTGCACTATTATTTTTTTGTTTTGTATTAACAAAGCTTGCTTTTTGAGATTTATGTCTATAGTTTTTAGATTTATCAATGTTTTATAAGCATCTTTTATCATCATAATTTTTTGTATTTTATGGTTAAGTTTTTTGTATTTTTCGTTCACGCTAGCATATTTTATGGCATTATAAATACCGCCAAACTTAAACACTGGCTGGTCAATTGACACACTGATAAATTCATTTTCTGTGTATTCATTTTCATTTTTGACATAACTTAAGCGAACTGGATTTATCCAGCTTAAACTCTCTTTTGTGCTGTCTTGTTCTATTTTGTCATAATCATATTCAAGATCTTTGAGCCTCTCTTCGAGCAAAATACTGTCATTGGCATACGAAAAAATTACCAAGCAAATAAAAATAAAAATTTTAATCATAAATATGAACCTTTTTTATTATTGTATCATATTAAGATAAAATTGTGTCAACAATAGGCTCTAAATTTGTATTTAAAATATCTACAAACTCGGCTGGCATGCTTATTGGTTTGCTATTTTTAACAAAAACCAACAATGTCTCAAGAGTAAACATCTTAACATTATAATTGTTTGTGATTGTCTGTGATAACTCAATCGAGACTTTTTTAAGTCTCTTGATTTTTGTTTGGACATTGATAATATCACCAAATTTAGCTGGTTTTATATAGTTTGCCGATAGATTTTTCACTACAAAAAATCCGCTATTATGGTGTGGTGATACACCATGAGACAGAAACACTTCACTTCTCGCTCTTTCGCAATATTTTATATAGTTTGTATGATATACAACCCCACCCATATCAGTATCTTCATAATATATTCGTATATTCATAGATATTTACCTTTATTTGCATATTTGTTATCAATTGTCATAATTGTTTGCTTTTTATACACTTTTTATAATATCAATTTTCAAACGATTTAGCGATAGATTTTGCTGCTATTTTGCCATCATTTGTGGCAGTCACTGCTAAGTGCGCACCTCTTGTCATATCGCCGCCTGCGTAAATATTTTTGATTGATGTTTGTTGATTTTCATCTACTATTACGCCGTGCCATTTATCGAGTTTTATATTCATTCCGGTTAAAAACTTTGGCAAAGCTTGAGAAAATCCTAAAGCTAATATAACTATATCGGCTTTAATTTCAAATTCGCTATTTTTTATTGTAGTTAATTTTTTATCAAATTCTTTAGTTTTTTGCAACTTGATACTATTCTTTAGTATCTCTATTGGTGCAACATTAAACACAAATTCAGCACCCTCTTCCTTTGCATTGGCTATCTCTTTTTTGCTTCCTGGCATACTTTTTTCACTTCGTCTGTATAAACATTTGATACTATTAGCGCCCTGTCTTATAGCAACTCTCAAGCAATCCATAGCAGTATCACCGCCACCAACTACTACTATATTTTTATTGTTTACATCTATTGTTTTGAAGTTCTTTTCTTTATATAATGTTTTTTGAGCAGATATTAAAAACTCCATAGACGCATAAACATTGGAGTTTTTTTCACCTGGTATATTTGCATAGTTGCCTTTTGTAGCGCCTATTGATAAAAACACAGCATCAAAATCTTTTTGCAAGCTATCTATGCTTATATTTTCACCTATTTCACACTCTAATTTTATTTGCAAGCCTATCTCTTGCAATAATTTTATTCGTCTATTTATAACCTTTTTATCAAGCTTAAATCCTGGTATTCCGTATGTTAATAAACCGCCCGGTTTTGATGCTCTTTCATATATGGTCACATCTATACCAGCACGCAGTAAAAATGTTGCACAACTTAGCCCGGCAGGACCACTACCAACTATGGCTACTTTTTTACCTATTTTGGTTTTGTTATATTTTGGTTTTAGACCACTATTGAATCCTGTTTCGCTTATGTAAGTTTCTATAGAACCTATGGTTATAGCTTTGTGGGTGTCATTTAAACTACAAGCACCTTCACACAGCACATCTTGAGGACAGATTCTACCAAGTATTTCAGGAAAAGGTGAAGTTTCATTGGATATATCAAAAGCAAGCTCTAAATCATTTTGTGCAGTTTGTTTGAGCCAAGCTGGGATTATATTGTGCAAAGGACAACCAGTATGACAATATGGATCGCCGCACTGCATACACCTACTTGCTTGTTTGGCTGATTTTAATTCATCAAATATCTCATAAACTTCATCAAAATCTTTGATACGATTCATCACGCCTCTTTTGTTTTGATCGTCTCGCTGTATTTTTGTAAACTCCAACATATCTACTCTCCTTCTACTGGATTGAGCGGTAGCTCAACCATATCTTTTGGCTTTATCATCCAGAAGTTTCTTATCATAGCTCTGTAGTTTTGCACTATATTTTTAGCTTTTTGTGAGTTTGTTTCTTTTATATAGTTATTTAAAAGTTTTTTCAAGTATATTTTTTGTGTTTCTGCTTCGTCTGTATCAATCCTCACAGCTTCTACGAGTTCTTGATTCATATTATCAATAAAATTCCTAAACTCATCATACACAAATGCAACACCACCAGTCATACCAGCTGCAAAATTTGTGCCGGTCTCGCCTAACACCACTACGATTCCTCCTGTCATATATTCGCAAGCATTATCACCAGTGCCTTCAACTATAGCGATAGCCCCAGAATTTCGCACAGCAAACCTCTCACCTACACCAGCTCGCACATATAACAAGCCGCCTGTTGCTCCATATAAACATGTATTTCCTGCACTTGCATTGTGTTCGCCTTGTAGTTTTGATTTGATTATAATTTTACCACCACTCATACCTTTGCCTACATAATCATTGGCGACACCGTTTAAGACTATTTTGATACCGCGACTCAAAAATACACCAAATGATTGCCCAGCTACTCCGCTGATATTTAGTTTTATTGTATTGTTTTTCAATCCTTGGTCGCCATATTTTTGGGCTATCTCTCCAGATATCAAGGCGCCGAAACTTCTATTTGTATTGTTTATAACTAAATCTAAACTTATTTTATTTTTTGGGTTTTGTATAGTTGGGGTTAGAGTTTTAAGAACTTTTTTCTCCAATATATGACTATCAAAAGGTTTGTTTGATTTATATTGGCAAGTATCAATACCATCTATTTTTCGTAAAATATTTTGAAAATCAAATTTTTTAGCAAACTCATCGTCTATCACTTCTAAAAGATCGTTTCTTCCAATTATTTGCTCTAAACTTTCATAACCAAGAGTGCTAAGTATAGTTCGTATGTCGTGTGCTAAAAACTCAAAATATCGCACTATTTTATTTACATCACCTTTAAAATGCTCTCTTAAACTTTTTTCCTGGGTAGCTACTCCTACACTACATTTATTTGTGTGGCAAATTCTCAAAATCTTGCAGCCTAATATTGTAAGAACTGTTGTTCCAAATCCAAAACTCTCTGCACCCAACATAGCAGCTTTAACTATATCAACACCGCTCTTTAAGCCACCATCTGTTTGCAAGGTGACAAACTTTCGTAAATCATTTGCTTTTAAAGCATTGTGCGCTTCACTCAATCCTATCTCCCATGGATTTCCTGTATGTTTTATAGATGTCAGTGGTGCTGCTCCTGTTCCACCATCGCATCCCGATATTATAATTTTATCGGCATATGCTTTAGCGACTCCCGCTGCTATTGTGCCCACTCCTATAGTTGATACAAGCTTGACCGTCACTGTTGCATGTGGATTAACCTGCTTTAAATCAAATATAAGTTGAGATAAATCTTCTATGCTATATATATCATGGTGTGGAGGTGGCGATATCAATGTAACCCCAGGAGTTGTATGTCTCAAAGTAGCTATCATATTACTCACCTTTGAACCAGGTAGTTGGCCTCCTTCGCCAGGTTTTGCACCTTGTGCTATTTTTATTTGTAATTCATCTGCGCTTCGTAAATAAGCGGGAGTAACGCCAAACCTACCACTAGCTATTTGTTTGATTTTTGAGTTTTTATTTGTTCTAAATCTTTTGGGATCTTCGCCACCCTCTCCTGAGTTGCTTTTTGCACCTATTTTATTCATAGCCATCGCTATGGCTTCGTGTGCCTCTATTGATATAGAACCGCAACTCATAGCTGCTGCGTCAAATCGTTTAAATATCTCTGTTTTTGGTTCAACTAAACTTATATCTATAGATTTATTATTTGATTTAAACTGAAAAAAATCTCGTATATTTTTTTTATCTCTATTTTCTATCATAGATTTTATTTTTGGCAAATCGTTAGTTTGGTTGATAGCCTTTGTAAATGCTGGTGAGAAGTCATGATACTCTCCGTCAAATATGTATTTATAATATCCACCAAATCTCAAAGCAAAATTTTGTTTGTTTTGCTTAAATGAATCTTTTGAAGATTTATGCAATTTTTCTTCTATATCATCAAAACTAAGGCCACAAATATCACTTTTGGCATCGCTGAAACAACTTTTTATGATATCATCACTCAAACCAATTATATCAAAAAGCGATGAGTGCCTATAAGATGCCACAGTAGCTATTCCCATCTTTGACATAATCTTCATAACCCCGGCGCCTAAAGCTTTGTGTGTATTCTTAAGATGTGCTGTGGTGGTTTGTTTGTCTATTTTTTTTCTTTTATTTGTTGCGACTATTGTTCCATATAAAAGATATGGATATACAGCAGTTGCACCAAATGCTATCAGCACAGCACAACTATGGGGGTCATATACTTCACCACTAATTGCAAGTATGGATATATTACTTTTAAGTCCTTGTTTGGTCAAATTTTGATTAAGATACCCTACTACCATAACCATTGGTATAACTTTTGTTGTTTTTGACAAGGCTCTATCATCGAGCACCACTATATTCACGTCATCATTTAAAATATCATATTTTATTTTTTGATACAATTTTTCAAGTGAGTTTTTAAGCCCTGATTTAAATGTAGTGTCAAACTTTCTGTATTTATAATATTTATCATATTTTTTATTTTTTGTATCTCCAAACCCTAAAAGCACATCTATTTTTTCTTTCATAAGTATTGGGCTTGTAACTTTAAGTCTTTTTGCAAAACTCTCTTTCTCTTCAAGAATATTATGCATTTGTCCAAAACCAGTATTTAAACTCATAACTATTTTTTCTCTATAAGGATCTATAGGGGGGTTTGTTACTTGCGCAAACTTCTGTCTAAAAAAATCTGTAAAGTTTCTGTGGTGTTGGCTAAAACAATTAAGAGGTGTATCATCACCCATTGATGCTGTCGGCTCTTTGCCTTCGAGTGCCATAGGCTCAATCATTTGAGTTATAACTTCATAAGTGATATTAAAATAATTTTGTTTGTTTTCTATGTTTTCAAATCTATAATCGCTAAAATTAACAAATGTTTCTTCAATATGTTCTTGAAGATATACCATATCTTTGACAAGCCATCTTGAATAATTTTGTGAATTTTTTAAATAGTTGTTGATATCATCATCTTTTAATACTTTGCCATGCTTTAAATCTACTGCTATCATTTGGCCCGATTTTAACTTGCCTCGTTGCAAAATATTGTTTTCATCTATATCTATAGTGCCATATTCGCTTGTAATAAAAAATCTATCGTCATTGGTTATGATATACTTACTAGGGCGTAAACCATTTCTATCAATCAAACACCCAATATAATTGCCATCTGCCAAACTAATAGCCGCTGGCCCATCCCATGCTTCAAAACATGTAGACATATACTCATAAAATGCTCTTAGCTGTGGATCCATATGTGGTGAATTTTGCCAAGGTGCCGGCACCAAAGCTCTACTTGCTTTAAAAAAATCAACTCCATTTACCAACATAAACTCAAACATATTATCCAAGCTAGCGCTATCGCTTATATTATCTTGAAGTATAGGCAAAATACGGCTGATCTCACTACTTGTAAAAATATCACTTTTCAGATGTTCTTGTTTAATTTTAGTGCTAAATCTATTTGCTTCTATGGAGTTTATCTCGCCATTGTGTGCTATAGTTCTAAATGGTTGAGCCAATCGCCACTTTGGTAGTGTGTTTGTAGAGAATCTTTGGTGAAAAAGTGCAAAACTAATCTTAAAATTTTTGTCTTGGAGGTCCTTATAAAAAAGTTTGATAGTTGTAGGCATGACCAGACCTTTATAAGATATGACTTTGCTTGAAAATGAAGCTATATAAAAATCCTCATTTTCTTTTAGTTCGTGCTCACACTCTTTTCTTGATAAATACAACATTGCATCAAATCTATTATATGAGTTTATAGAGTTTGGTATTACAAATATTTGGTATATGAGAGGTAAATTTTCAAGAGCACTTTGCCCTAATACTGTTTTGTCTGTAGGCACAACTCTTGAAAATACACTTTTTAGTCCGTTTGCGCTACAATGTTTATCAAATATATCAAGTTGTTTTTTATTTGTAGCGAATATCATAGCAACCGCATACTGTTTTGGCAAAGTTATGTTTTGTTTTTTTAACTCTTTTTGAAAAAATTCATAGGGCATAGAAAGCAATAGTCCGCTACCGTCACCACTCTTGCCATCGGCAGCGACAGCGCCGCGATGCATCATTTTAGATAGCGATTCTATAGCATCTTTCAGATTTTGATGAGTGTGTCTATTTTTTAAATCGCACAAAAGACCGAAACCGCAATTGTCTTTAAACGATGTAAGTAAGTCAGCATTACAAGCCATAAAATTCCTTTTTTATATAATCATATCTAATAAATCTTAAGGTCACCTCTAAAGTTTAATTTTACACTTTTCTAAATCATTTAATTTTAAAATGATATAATCTGTTAAAACAACAAAAGGAATACCATGCACCATGATTTATGGTTATACTCTACTATTGTTATCTTGCTTATAGTAGCAGCCAAGATATTGTCAGCAAAGACAAGAACAGTTGATGTCTTGTGGCTTATATTGTTTGGTAGCATTGCTGTAAATATTGGTATTTTGCCCAAAGAACATCAGGTTATTGAGGCTATTGGTGAGTGGGGAATCGTATTTGTTATGTTTGCTTTGGGTTTCGATGAAAACTTATCGAACTTTATGAGAGGTCTTAAAAAAAGTATGGGTATCGCTATAGTGGGAGCTTTGTTTCCATTTTTAGCTGGTTTTTATACCGCAGGATTTTTTGGTTTTGATTTTTATAGTCAAATGATATGGGGTCTTACTATGACAGCGACTGCTGTGTCGCTAACCATGGTTAGCTTAAAAGATGAAAATCTCCACAAATCAACAGCTGCCACGGCTATCATGACAGCAGCAGTAGTCGATGATGTTCTTTCACTTATAGGGCTGTCTATACTTATACCTATAATTTTAAGTGCAGGCGAAGCCTCATCAGTAGGATTTGATATAGGTAGCCTTGGTATTATTATCATAAAAGTGATACTATTCTTTTCGCTTATGTCGTTTATTGGGCTTATTCTTTTTCCTGACTCGCTTGCAGTTGAAAAAAATAAAAAACATAGTATTGTCTTCGATATAGCTATGAAAGTTAGGCACGAACTTGGTATCAGAAAATTACTCGTGACGCAAAATGGTAAATTCACACCAGTTATTATGATACTTATTGCATTTATATTTGGGCTTTTGGCAGAAATATTTGGCTTTCATCCAGCTATTGGTGCGTATTTTGGTGGTTTATTTCTAAAAGGTGAGTATTTTAATTTCAGTATAAACGAAGAGATAAAATCGCATCAAGAAGATGCAAAATATATTATGGATCACTTAGCATTTACAATCTTTGGTCCTATATTTTTCTTGATGTTAGGAACTAAACTTTTGTTTGATGTTGAGATATTGTCAACTGTTCTTTTACCTATATTTGTCTTGTTTATTTCAGTGCTTGTATTTCAAGTTTTGGCAGCGAGCATGGCAGCAAGATGGACAGGTAAATACAAGTGGCACGAAAGTGTGATGATAGGTTTTGGTATGTTAGGACGAGCAGAGCTTGCTTTTATAGTCATAAATATAGCATATGCCCAGAATCATATTATATCTTTGGAACAGTTTTATATCCTAATAGGCGTAGTTTTTTTGCTAAATATGACAGTTCCATCTGCTATAAAATGGTGGAAACCTTATTATCTCGGCAAAAAGCAACTAAAACTTTTTGGCATACAATTATCAAGAAAAGAAAATATTTGGAAAGATGATATATGAACCATAAAAAATTGCAAGAAAGTCTTGTGCGATTTATACAAGATGAACTCAAACAAACAAAAGTAAAAAAATTAGTAGTAGGACTAAGTGGTGGGCTTGATTCTGCTATTGTGGCTATATTGTGTTTGCATGCTGTTGGCAAAAAAAACTTAAAATGTATTCTTATGCCTTCAAGTGGTTCAAGCAAAAGCAGCATAACCGATGCAAAACAGCTGTGCGAAAAGTTTGATATAAATTATGATATTGTTGATATTAGCAATATCACAGATAACTTCTTCAAGCAAAAAAAAGCTACCAGCTTAAGAATAGGAAACTTTTGCGCTAGGATCAGAATGGCAGTTTTGTATGATACGAGTAGCGATATAAATGGTGTAGTTGTAGGAACATCAAATCGCTCTGAGATACTGCTTGGTTATGGCACAATATATGGAGATACTGCTTGTGCTTTTAATCCTATTGGTGATATATACAAAAGTGATGAATATAGCTTTGCTTCATATCTTGGAGTTACAAACAATATACTAACCAAAAAACCATCAGCAGACTTATGGAGTGGGCAAACAGACGAATACGAACTTGGTTTTAATTATGACAAAATAGACGAAGTTTTAAAAAAACTGATAGACGAAAATATAAAAGCGAGCCAACTTATGAAATTTGGGTTTAACAAAAAACTTTTAGATATGGTACAAACCCGTATGTCAAACAATAGCTTCAAGCAAAAACTACCAAATATAGCAAAGTTAAATCGTGAAACATAAAAATATACCATTTTTTACTCCTTTTATAGATGAAGACGACATAAACTATATGACCAATACCTTAAAAAATACAAAAACATTTTGCGCAAAAGATATAGAAAACAAAATAGAAAATATGTTTGATGTAGAACATTGTGTAGTTTCACCAAATACGAGCTTCGCTATAAAATTGGCACTGACAGTATATGAAACAAAAAGAGCAGACGAAGTGCTTATGAGTGTAAACTCGCCAGTAGTTTTGCCGCAAGCAGTTAGACACCTTGATTGTAAGCCTATATTCATAGACACTATGCAAAATAATTACAACATGGATATAGATATGTTTGAAAAATATCTCAAAGAATATTATCATAAAAAAATAAAAATAGCTATAATAACAATCATGCCAGACACCTTGACAGACATAGATAAATTGCAAAAGATTTGTAAAAGATTTAATATCAAATTAGTTAAAGTGGCCTTCAATATGTTAGGACAAAAGTATAAAAACTGTGAGATATCGGTAAAAAAAGCTGATATATCTATATTTACAATTATAAAACAACAAATGAACAAAAGAGTTGGGGATTTGGCTTTTATGACAACCCAAGATGAAATAATTGCTGAAAAAATTAGAGTTTATAGTCAGAATGGTTTGCCTCCTATTTATTTTGATGATATGGGACTTGATTATTTGTATGATGTCAATGATATAGGATATGATTTTTTAGTTGACACTTTGTCTATCACTTTTAACCTATCACAACTAAATAAATATCGTATATTTATACAAAAAAGAGTAGAGATAGCAAAGATATACTGTGATAGACTCCAAGGTTTAAAACATATAACTATAAAAAAATTTGACAACAGTTATATATATAATGAACTTATCATAGAGGTAGATAAAAATAGAGATGCATTTGCAAAAGAACTAAAACAAAAAGGCATATCAACAGGGCTGCACTATATACCACTTCACTTATTGACATATTATAAAGAAAAATATAAAAATAAAATCACAAAATATCCAAATGCCTTAAGTAGTTTTAGTAGGGTTTTATCTTTGCCTATATATGCGAACTTGACATACAGCCAAGTAAATTATGTATGTCAACAAATCATAGATTTAGATGCAAAATGGGTATAGATAAACTCAAAAATGAGATTTTTTTATGGGTAGAACAGTATCTATTTTTTCCAAATATATTTCAAAAACTTATCTCTATAACTCTTTTTCCATTAACGATATTGTATTGTCTGGTTATTTTATACAAAAGAGCAAAAACTGGTATTTTATTTGTGCCCCCAATACCTACTATAAGCATAGGAAACTTAATTTTAGGCGGTAGTGGCAAAACTCCAATAGTGCAAAACCTATCTTCAAAATATAATGATATCGCAATTGTGCTTCGTGGATATGGGCGACTTACAAAAGGTTTGATAGTAGTATCATCGTGTGGAAATATAAAAGTTTGCTCCAAGCAAAGTGGCGATGAAGCTATGCAATTGGCAGTAGCACTAAAAGCAGCTACAATAATAGTAAGCGAAGATAGAATAAAAGGCATAATCAAAGCGCACGAATTAGGCTGCAAGGTTGTTTTTCTTGATGATGCATTTGCGAAACAAAATATCAAAAAATTTGACATTCTCATACGCCCAAAAGGCGAACCTACTAACCTTTTTTGTTTGCCAAGTGGTGGCTACAAGCAACCAAAATCATTTTATAGCATGGCTGATATGGTTGTGCAAGATGGAGTTGATTTTCAAAGAGTTGTAAGTTTTGAGCAAAATGGTCAAAAATTAAAAACTCTTCCCGAAGATGTAGTTTGTATCACAGCCATATCAAAACCAAAACGATTGCAAGAGTTTTTGCCGAATAATTGCGACATAAAGTCTTTTTACGACCATTATAGATTTAAAAAATCAGATATAGACGAAATTAAACAAAACTATGCAAATCATACTATAATAACAACAACAAAAGATATCGTAAAATTATCAAATATGTTAGACGAAGAGCCAATTTTAATCAAATTAAATATAAAAATAAAAAAAAGTTTTAATATAAAATTGATAGACGATTATATAAAAGAATATAAATATGCATAGAATAAAAGAATATCTAAAATCAAAAGAGTTTAGTCAGCTTCACGCATCTCCTTTAGTCAATATCTTAAAACAGTTTAGTGAGTCAGAGTTTGATGTAGCGATAAAGCTTATACCTGCTACACTTCTGGGCGATGTTGCGCTTGCCTTGCCAGATAGATTTATAAATCAAATCATAAATACAAGTGATATAGATGTATTATCAACAGCTTTAAATAGTTTAGAATCAGACGATCAGGTTAAAATGATACAAGAGATAGAAGAAGTAGATGAACAAAAAGCAAAAATACTTTTCAAGCGCCTAAGCATAAAAGATCAGCAAGATATACAAAAACTCAAAACTTACGATGAAAACAAAGCTGGTTCGTATATGCAAACAGAGCTTTTTGGGGCAAATTTGAATGAAAATGTTCACGATGTCATCAAGCGATTTGCTAAGCTAAAAAAAAGTGGCGATCTTGAACATATACAAAATCTATTTATAACAGACGATAAAAATGTTCTTAAATATACTATAGGATTAGACGATCTGCTTGTATTTGAGTTTAAGAAAAGCCTGATAGAGAACATACAAGATAGTAAAGATAATTTTGATGTAATTTGGGCACGAGATACAAATGAGATAAAAGATGTAGTGTATAGTTTTGAACAATATGACCTATCTGTTATGCCGATAGTTGATCGTTATGGCATACTTATTGGACGAATTACATCTGACGATATTTATGACATCATAAATGAACAAGCTACAAAACAGATATATAATTTAGCAGGGGTAAATGATGACGCCGAAGAGGATGAAGATATTTATAAATCCACAAAAACAAGAGCAGTTTGGCTTGGTATCAATCTGTTTACAGCTATAATAGCATCTGTAGTGATAGGTTTATTTACTGATACTTTGGAAACTATTGTAGCTCTTGCTGTGCTTATGCCTATAGTTGCGTCCATGGGTGGCAATGCTGGCACACAAAGTCTAACCGTGGCGGTTCGTCAATTAGCTATAGGTGAGATAGACCAAAGAGATACTAAAAGAGTTATAAAAAAAGAGTTAATTATAGCATTGTTTAATGGCGCAATATTTGGATTTGCGATAGGAGCCGTATCGTATATTTGGTTTGATATACCTTATTTGGGTTTTGTGATAGCGATTAGTATGGTTATAAATATAGTTATTGCAGGATTCTTTGGGGCTACAATACCACTGATGCTACAAAAATATGAGATTGACCCAGCTATTGGTAGCACTGTAGTTTTGACTACTATTACAGATGTTGTAGGATTCTTTGTATTTTTATGGTTGGCAACTTTGATATTATTATGATATAATTACAGACATAATTGAAAATAAATTAGAAAATCTTTCTAAAGATTTTCTATTCTAATTTATTATAAGTATTTTAACTAAAAAATTGATTAAAAACTAAGGAGTTTTATGGAGTATTTAAATATAAATATAATGTTTTATCTATCGGCATATCTTGTAGGGTCTATTCCATTTGGTTTGATCCTCGCAAAATTGTTCGCAAAAGTAAATATACAGCAATCTGGTAGCCAAAGTATAGGTGCTACCAATGTTTTAAGAGTGGTTAAAGAAAAAGATCCTCGTTTAGCTCAAAAGCTTGGCATAGCTACGATTTTATTTGATGGCACAAAAGGCATGGGTATAATAACAGTAGCATATATGTTTGACTTGTCTCTTGAAACTGTATGGGCAGTTGGTGTGCTATCTGTGCTTGGACATTGTTATAGTATATATCTTGTATTTGAAGGTGGCAAAGGAGTTGCGACAGCGCTAGGTGTTTTTTTGATTTTGTTGCCTATACCTACATTGATAGGTGTTGTGGTCTGGGTAGCAAGCGCAAAACTATTTAAAATATCATCTATAAGCTCGCTTGCTGCTTTAGCTGGTATTATGTTAAGTGCTATTGTTCTCAACGATGGATTAGGTATAAATTCAAATGCCCCGCTTTACATAATAATATTTATAATTTTTTATAAACATATACCAAATATCATAAGAGTATTTCAAGGGAAAGAGAAAAAAATTTGAAGCTATTTATTAGTGGTCTAAAATTTAAAGCTATATTAGGTGTTTTGGAACACGAGCGACACAATATGCAAATAATCATCGTGGATATAGAACTTGATTATAATTATGACAAACAAAAAAACCTTTATATTGACTACTCAAAAGTCACAACTGACATACAAAATATCATAATAGATGGTAAGTTTGAACTCATAGAGCAAGCTTTAATTGCATGCAAATACTACTTTAAAACTAAACACAATGTAAACAATGTAGATATTAAAATATCAAAGCCAGATATTTTATCAAATTGTGTAGTAGGAGCTAGATTATGATTGCAAATATATTTTTAGGAAGTGAAGAGATATCAAGAGATGTTCTAAAAACAAGATTTAGTCCATATGACAAAAAAATAGTATCAAAATATGCTTTATGTAGCATAGATGATACAAAGCGTGCTTTAACCATAGCAAAAAAAGCATCTAACGATACCAAAAGCTCAAAACTTTCACAAAGAGTTGCGTGGCTTGAAGATGTTGCAAAAAATTTAAAAGATAAAAAAAACGATATGGCCAAAACTATTACAGATGAAGTAGGCAAGCCCATAAGTTTTTCTAAAATTGAAGTAGATAGATGCATAGAAACAATACACTTGAGTATATCTGCTATGTATGAGCTAAACGGCCAAACATATCATACAGATGCTCAAAATAGTGGCAAAAAAACTTTGTCTTATTGGTATAGGGAGCCTGTAGGAGTGGTAGCTTGTATTACCCCTTTTAACTTTCCATTAAATTTAGTGGCACACAAAATAGCTCCAGCTATCATATCTGGTAACGCTATTGTGCTCAAGCCTACACCCGAAGCACCGCTAACAGCATATAAATTTATAAAACTTTTTATCCAAAGCAAATATGCTATAAAAGATGCAATAAGTTTAGTATATGGCGATGTAGAAGTGGGTGAAACTTTAGTATCTTCGCCGATACCACGAATGATTAGCTTTACAGGTAGTGTTCCTGTAGGTAAAATTATCGCTCAAAAAGCTGGCATAAAAAAACTGGCACTGGAATTGGGCGGCAATGCTGGCACATATATAGACACAACAGCAAATATAGAGTTAGCTGCTAAAAGAGCAGTGTTTGGTGCTTTTGTCAATAGTGGGCAAGTATGTATAAGCTTACAGCGAATATATATAGATGAGACTATTTATGACAAGTTTACAGATATCTTAAAAACAGAAACAAACAAACTTATCGTTGGGAACCCATACGATGAAAATACATTTATCGGGCCACTTATCAATCAAGATAGTGTAAATAGGGCAAAAAAGTGGTGTCGCGATGCTGCATCACAAGGCGCTAATATACTTACGGGTGGTTTCAACGAAGATTTAAATTTTTACCCTACAATTATGACGAATGTTACAGATGATATGAACATAGTTTGTGAAGAGGTGTTTGCTCCAATAGTAAGTTTGATAAAAGTTAAAAATTTTGATGAAGCTATAAAAAAAATTAATAGCTCTCAATATGGACTTCAATACTCAATATTTACAAACAATTTAAATCAAACAAAACAATTTATACAAGAAGCATCGTGTGGTGGTGTAATAATAAACGATATACCGACATTAAGATTTGATATCCAACCATATGGTGGTATAGGACAAAGTGGTATTGGAAAAGAGGGACCCAAATATGCAATAGAAGAGATGACTGACATAAAATCAGTAACTATCTGTTAGTTTTTAGAGGTGACCTTTATATTCTTTACAAAATTTATAAACTTGATAACTTTATGGTATGACATAAAACAAAACCATAAAATAGTGAGTGACACTTCCTGACAACACAAACAAGTGCCATATCGCATGATTGTAAGGCAACAACCTCCATACATAAAAAATAACGCCCACAGAATAGAAAAGTCCACCTATCAATAAAAGCCACAAACCATTGGTTTGCATATTTGTCATAAGTTGATTTGTGGCTACAACTATAAACCAACCCATGATTAAATACAAAACCAAAGATAATCTTTTAAATCTATTTGCATAAACAAATTTTAAAACAACTCCAACTATGGCTACAATCCATATAACAAAAAATATAAACCACCTTAACGAATCGTTTAACAAAATTAGCGATATAGGTGTATAAGTGCCTGCTATCAAAAGGTATATTGAGGCATGGTCAAATTGTCTAAATATTTGTTTTGCTTTTTCGTTTGTAATAGCATGATATAAAGTTGATGACGAATAGGCAAATATCATAGTGCCGCCAAAAATAGCACAGCTTGTTATAAGTATAGGAGAGCCATTTAGAGATGCAAAAGCGACAAGCACTGTCAAACCAACAATACTAAACAATATACCTATGCCATGAGTTGTAGAGTTAATCACCTCTTCTATTATGGTATATTTTGCTGTTATTCTGTGTTGTTTTGTCTTTTGTGTCATTGTTTATTCCTTGTTGCTTATTTTTTTGTTTGTTTGTGAAAATAAATATATATAGAGCTACCTATTATCAATATAAATGGTAACACAAAATACCAGTGTTCTTTTATAGTATTGATTATTATTAGTATCTCTTCACCAAAATACCACACAGGCACGATAGTTATAGCACCCCAAACCCATGCTGATATCAAGTTAATAAAAGCAAATGTTTTAGCATCGTATCTTGTCAAACCAATAGATATTGGTATGATGGTTCTAAGACCATACATATATCTTTGCACAAATATTATAGGCCAACCAAATCTTTTCAAAAGTAGATGCGCAAATGCAAATTTTCGTCTTTGTTTTTTGAGTTTTTTAGTTACATATTGTTTGTTAAAACGGCCTATATAAAAGTATATCTGATCGCCTACGAAACCTCCGAGCCCTGCTATAAATATAGATAAATACAAATTCATATCGCCAGTATGTGACAAAAGTCCGGCCATGACAAGACCAGTTTCGCCCTCAAGCACACTCCAAGCAAAAAGCATCACATATCCATATGTTTTTATAAGATATATAAATTTTTCGGTAAACCCATCTACTGGGGCAATATATAAGTTATAAGAAAGATACAAGAACATTGATGCTATAAATATAAAACCAAGCTTGCCTGTATTTTTTAGTATGTAGTTTTTCATATGTGCCTTATTTTTAATTGAATGATACCATTTTTAACTTAAAAACTGTTTTTAATAATTGTATTTTCAGAACTGTTTGAACTATGGTATATCATCATATCATATTTTCTAGCATAGTACTTCAAAAGCATATTTTGTAGCGCAGGCTCAATAGATGGAACAAACCAAGCATTGTTTGACAATACAACCATATATCTTGTATCTAAATTTTCAAATATTTTATCTGTTGTTGCCTCGTAACATATGGCGTTGCGAAACTTTATGCCACTTATATCAAATGTTGTTGGTTTTTTTGCTACTTCGTAATCTTTTGCTCCATTATAAAACTTGTCATTTACCCAGTCTCTAATCATAGCCGGAAGTGGCACCGCCTCACCAAATGGCACAAGCACAAGCTTTCTTGCTATTTTAAGTTTTTGTTTGTGAAAAAAATAACTAGTATTATAATACTTGTCATCTACAAGCTCCAATCCGCCAGCGACTATGGCTATAGTTTTACTTTTTTCTTGCAATAGTTGTAATAGTTTTTCATCTTTGTTTAAGGCAAAAGGAAATGCAGTTTCAGGTAATATTATAAACTCATAGCCCATATTTATAGCATAGTTTATATTTTCTAAATTTTGATTTATCAAGGTTTGTTTGTAGGATTTTTTCCATTTTTGGTCTTGTGGTGTGTTATATTGTGGCATATATATATTTAATGTTGGTTTGTTTATTTTAAGGCTTGAAAAATCAAAAGCAAATACCAATAAAAGAGCATAATACCAATTTCGTTTTTGTATCACTAATGACAAACTTAATAGTATTGTAGCAAATGCTATAAAAGTAACATCAAAATAACTATTTGCAAATATAGCTTGTGGCTTAAACCAATTGAACCCGAGAATAGACACAAAATACAAACTACCAAATAGTGAAGCTTTTATATATATATTTGAACTAATACCAACTATATAAAAAACTGCGCCGTATATAAGGCCTATAAGAATTACGACAAAATACGATATATGAGAAAGTCCATAATACTCAAAACTATGATAAACCCACCAAAACCACAATATGCCTACAAAAAAACCTACAAAAAAAAGAGTTTTTTTAGTTTGCTTTAACACAAGATATATTGCTGCTATTCCTATAAAACTGTTTAACCACAAATAGCTAATATTAAAATATTGCAAATATATTGAAGATGAAAATATACAAGCAAGAACAAAAGATTTTAATATATTCATAACATATTGTATCATATATAAGTTAATTTTAGTATAATAACCAAAAAAGGAGAATTATGGATACGCAAGGCGGAAATCTATTGGGTTCATTGTTGCCATTGGTGGCACTTTTTGCTATTTTTTATTTTTTAATAATAAGACCTCAGCAAAGACAAGCAAAAGAACACAAACAGATGGTAGCGGCATTAAAAGTTGGTGACGAGGTGGTTACAAATGGCGGTGTGATTGTAGTGATAAACAAAATTACAGACAGTTTTTATGAAGTTAAAAATATGGATGGTAGCAAGATGAAAGTAGCTATTGATTATATAGCATCAAAAATAGAAAAATGAGCAGAATAAACTATCGTATAGTCATATTTGCTATTACTTTAGTGGGTGCTATTGTATTTTCTATGCCTTCGTTTTTACAAACATCAAGTGGCAAAAAAATATCGCTGGGACTTGACTTGCAAGGTGGCTTACATATGCTCTTGGGGGTTCAAACAGACCAAGCAGTAGTATCGAAGATTAAGTCTATAGCTTCAAGTGTGCAATATTTTACAGATGATTCTTCTATACTTATAGAAGAGCTTATAATCGATGATTACCATTTTAGTTTCTTGCTACTTGATAGTGACGAACAAGTCAATATAGAAAAAATGCTAACAGACACAATAGGTTTGAAATTTACCAAAGATAGTAATTTACGATATAAAGTTACTATAGATGAAATAGAACAACAAAACATCAAAGACAAAGCAGTATCACAAGTAGTAGAAACTATACGAAATAGATTAGATCAGTTTGGATTGGCAGAACCATCAGTCACGAGACAAGGCAAAAGTGATATATCAATTGGGCTTCCTGGCATCAAAACTGTCGAAGAAGAACAAAGAGCAAGAGAGCTAATAGCAAAACCTGCAAAACTTGAAATGATGACAATAGATGAAAAAAGAGCAGACCAAGTATATACCATGTCCAAAGAAGATGTCAAAAATTATGGCAATGTGATACTTCCTAGTTCGGACAACAATGAGACAAAATACTTACTAAAAGCTATACCTCTTTTAACTGGATCGCAAATTACAGATGCGTCTGTAGCATTTGACCAAAATAATCAACCAATAATCAACTTCAAGCTCGATGCTACAGGTGCTAGAATATTCGGTGATTTTACTGGCAAAAATATTGGAGTGCGACTAGCTGTCGTGCTTGATAATTTGGTTTATTCAGCTCCTGTGATAAGAGAGCGAATAGGTGGAGGTAGTGGTCAAATAAGTGGAGGTTTCACGGTCAATGAAGCAGGCAATGTAGCAATTGCTTTACGAAGTGGGGCACTCAAAGCTCCTGTTGCGATGCTCGAAAAAAGAAGTGTAGGCCCTAGCTTGGGTGCAGATAGTGTCAAATCTTCAATACTTGCCCTCCTTGCAGGATTTTTACTTGTTGTTATTTTTATGGTTGTGTATTATGGATATGCGGGTATTATAGCAAACATAGCTTTGATAGCAAATATATTTATTATTATAGCTGTTATGGCGATGTTTGGAGCTACTTTAACTTTGCCCGGTATGGCAGGAATAGTGCTCACTGTTGGTATGGCAGTAGATGCCAATGTCATCATAAATGAAAGAGTTCGCGAACTTTTGAAAAAAGGAAACTCCATATCGTTTAGCATAACACACGGTTACAACAACGCTATGAGTGCGATACTTGATGCAAACATTACCACACTTTTGGTTGCGGTGATATTGTATGTATATGGCACAGGACCTATCAAAGGGTTTGCGATAACTATATCTATAGGGATATTGGCATCTATGCTTACTGCGATACTTGGAACTCACGGTATATATCACACACTTATGCCAAATATAGCAAAAGCAAAAAGTTTAAGAAAATGGTTTGGGATTAAATAATGGAATTATTAAAAAAATATAAAATGTATGATTTTATGGGACAAAGAAAGATATCATTATCAATATCTGTAGTGCTTGTAGTCGCTTCATTTTTTTTGTTGTTTACTAAAGGTTTAAATTATGGTATAGACTTCACAGGCGGCACAACAGTGCAAATCAAATACCAAAGCGATGCACCAATAAGCAGCATACGGGAAAAACTAAAACAAAACAGTAAGTTTGATGGCACGATAGTTTCCTATTTTGGAACCAATGACGAGGTTGTTTTAAAAATACCAACAAGCACAAAAAATATATCAAACGATGTAGGAGATGAAGTATCAAAAACTATAGCCTCTACAGGCAAATTTGAGATAAGAAAAGTAGATATGGTTGGACCAAAAGTAGGTGACGAGCTACAGACAAAAGGAATTATGGCTATATTGTTATCTATAATAGTTATCATTATTTATGTATCGTATAGATTCCAATGGCGATTTGCGATCTCTTCGGTGGTAGCTTTGGTGCACGATATATCAATAGCACTGGGAGCCATATCGCTATTTGCTATTGATGTAAATCTTGATATATTAGCAGCGATATTGACTATATTGGGATACTCTTTAAATGATACGATTATAGTATTTGATAGAATTCGTGAAGGTATCACAAACTCCAAAACAAATAAGCTCGATGAAGTTATCAATGATAGCGTATCAAGAACGCTTACAAGAACTACTTTGACATCTCTTACGACATTTTTTGTGGTATTTACACTTTATATTTTTGGTGGGGAGATAATAAGAGGTTTTAGTTTTACACTTCTTGTAGGTATTGTTGTAGGAACATACTCGTCTATATTTGTAGCATCTACTATATTGATAAATTTAAATTTCTCAATAGCAAACTACAAAAAAATATTAGCTGTTAAGCTCAAACAACAACAAGAAAAAGATAGGCTAAGAGCACAATTTGAACAAGGCACAATATAAATATTTATGACAAAAGCTTTATATAGTGGCACATTTGACCCTATAACTATAGGTCATATTGATATCATAGAAACATCTTTAAGTGTATTTGATGAGGTAGTTGTGGCAGTAGCAGTTAGTCGGACAAAAAAACCTATGTTTGATATAAAAGATAGAGTTAAACTAGTGGAAAATTCACTTAAAAGGTTGCCAAAAATTAAGGTTGTGGCATTTGATAACTTACTTGTTGATCTTGCATACAGTTTGCATATAAAACATGTCATAAGAGGACTTAGGGCCGTGAGTGATTTTGAATATGAGTTTCAAATGGGATATGCAAATAGCTCTTTAAATAAAAATATACGGACTGTGTTTTTTATGCCAAAAGTTCAAAATGCCTTTATAAGCTCATCAATCATAAGAGAGTTAATACGATTTGGTGGCAAATTTGAACACCTTGTGCCAAAAGAGATATCGAAGGATATTTATGAAATATATCACAATAGAGGGAATTGATACATCAGGTAAATCTACTCAGATTTCAAAACTCAAAACTATCTACTCTAATGCTTTATTTACAAAAGAACCCGGTGGCACTATATTTGGTAGTGCTTTAAGGCAAATACTATTAGAAAAAACAATCAATTCAAAATATGCTGAATTTTTCCTATTTTTAAGTGATAGAGCCGAACATATTCACAAGTTAAAACAACTAAACCCCGATATGATTATAACTGACAGGTCGCTTATAAGTGGTATAGCTTATGCAAAAGATATTGACATAGATACAGCAACTAAACTAAATATAATATCTTGTGATGGTTTATTGCCTACGCAAGTAGTATTTTTGAAGATAAGTCGCAAAGAACTGACCAACCGACTGAACAAAAAAACAAATGACAAGATAGAACAAAGAGGTGTGGAGTATCTTTTAGACATACAAAACAATATATCAAAAGTTATAAATAAACTACAAATTGACAATATTGTATTAGATGCTTCATCGCACCCAGATATATTAACTTCAAAGATACAAAAGTTTATAAAATGAACCTAAACAATTTTATAGCCGTAGCAGTTGGCGGAGCAGTTGGTGCATCTATTAGATATGCTATAAACATATTCGTAGCTAAAAATTATACCTACCACATACCAATAGCAACTATGTTTGTCAATCTATTTGGTAGTCTTGTTGTAGGTGTGTTATTTGCCGTGTTTTCATATACAAGCGCATCAAATACATCTAAACTTATACTGATCACTGGTTTATTGGGAAGCTTGACAACCTATTCTGCCTTTGCTATAGAGACACTAATGTTATCAAAAGTATCTTTTGGTTTAGCTGGCCTAAATATTTTTATAAATCTATTTGGCTCAATTTTATTTGTTTTTTTAGGCTTTAAAATAACTATTATATTTCATACATATTTTTTATGAAAGAGAACTTCAAAATAGTTCTAATAGTTCCTTAAAAATTTTTTGAAGCGCTTTGACTTCATCGATGGTCGTGCTCTCATTTGCTTTATGAATTTTATCGTTGATAACACCAAACTCAACTACATCTATATCAAACAAAGCAAAAAATCTAGCATCACTTGTGCCACCAGCTGTGCTAAATTTTGTATCTATTTTTAAAACTTTTTTTATTGCTATTTGCAGCTTTTGAACTATGAGGCTATTTTTATTTGTAACAAATGGATATGAACTTTGAGTCATACGAAAATCATATTTTAAACCACTAAAATATTTATCTACCAATATATTAATCTCTTTTTGAGTTGTTTTTGTAGAATTTCGCACATTGAACATAAGTTTAAGATTATTAGGCGTTACATTAACTACTTGCATACCCGCTCTTATATCAGTGATTACCAACTTAGACGGTGCAAAAAATTTATCACCGTCATCTATGTTTTTATTTGATATTTTTGGAAGTATTGAGGCAATCTGCTGTATTGGATTAGTTGCTTTTTCTGGATAAGCTACATGTCCTTGCTCGCCTTGGAGTTGCAAATATCCATTTATACTGCCTCTTCTGCCTATCTTTAAAATATCGCCAAATACTTTTTCGCATGTTGGTTCTGCTACAACTGCAAAATCTGGCAAACTATTTTGTTCTTTAAGATACTCCAAAACCTTAACGGTGCCATGTGTTGCCTCACCCTCCTCATCGCTTGTGAGCACTATGGTCAAGGTGCCTTTGAAGTTTTTTGTATGTTTACAAGCATATAAAAAACTAGCGACTCCACTTTTCATATCTTGTGAGCCTCTGGCAAATATTTTTCTATTTTTTATTGTGGGTTTAAATGGGTTTGTATTCCAACCATCACCAGCAGGCACTACATCTATGTGTCCGGCGAAACATATATTGATATCACTATTTCCAAATTTTTTGATATATACTCTATTTTTGACCTCACCAAAGTTCAGTTTGGCAACTTGCCATTGTGTTCCTAAAAAATCGTCTATAAATTCAAAAGCTCCATCATCGTATGGCGTTATAGAACGAAATGACAACAATTTTTTAAACAGTTCTATCTCATCAATAATCATAAATTACCTTGTATTTAGGGTCATCTTCTTCAAAAGTGCAGAACTGTTTAGCATTTTGCATCATCTCTTTACATTCGTTGCTTAAGTGTCGTATTTTGATAGTTTTTTTTGCCTCAAGATATTTTTTAGTGATAGCATCAATAGCCTCAACTCCACTTATATCCATAACCCTAGCATTTTTGAAATCCAGCACAACACTTTTTGGATCATGTTTTATATCAAATTCACTTAAAAATGATGTCACACTGCCGAAAAACAAAGGGCCATCAAATTCATATATTTTTATCTCTCCATTTTTTGCATATTCTCTATGTGTTCTTGATGTAACCTTAGCATGATTCCAAGCAAACACCAAAGCCGATATAATAACTCCAGATATAACAGCGATAGCAAGATCAAAAAATATTGTGATAAGAGTGACGGCCACCAATACAAAAGCATCACTTCTGGGCATTTTTGTAATTCTGCTAAAACTACTCCACTCAAATGTGCCTATGGATACCATCCACATGATACCTACAAGTATAGCTATAGGTATGATACTTAGGATATCGGTTAAAGTTACTACAAGCAATATCAAGCCAACTGATGCAACAATAGATGACAACCTACCAATACCGCCTGATGTATAGTTTATGATGCTTTGACCTATCATGGCACATCCGGGCATTGCTCCAAACAAACCACAAGTTATATTTCCAACACCTTGTGCCAAACACTCTTGGTTTCCACTTCCTCTTGTATTGCTTATCTCATCAAGCACCGACAAAGTCAAAAGCGATTCTATGATACCAACAAGTGCTACAACAATAGCATATGGGAGCACCAAAATAAAAGCTTTATATGAAAATATCACAAAAGGTATCTCAAATACTGGCAAAGTTCCCGCAAACTGAGATAGGTTGGCCATATCACCCACAAGTGTCATATCAAACTCAAATACATACACAATAGCTGTAAATCCAATGATAGCTACCAAGCCTGCTGGCACGGCTTTTGTGCGCTTTGGCAACAAAAACATGATAGACATAGTCAACACAATAACAACATACATAGAATATGTAGCATTTTCTAAAAATTTAAACTGGCTTAATGCTATAACTACAGCCAAACCATTTACAAATCCGTGCAGTGCTGGCTGTGGCACAAGCCTTATAAATTTACCTAATTTCAAAGCACCTATTGATATTTGAATGATTCCTGCTAATATAGCTGTATAAGTAATATAGGATATTATACCACTACTTAACTCATCGCCACTCAATCCTTGAGCTATAAGTATATTTTTTGAAGCTATGCTCAAGCCCACCAATACTATAGCCACTGCTCCAGTAGCTCCACTTATCATACCTGGTTTTCCACCAAATAAAGCAGTAACCAAACCTAAAATAAAAGCAGCATACAAACCAACAATAGGACTAACTTGTGCAATAAATGAAAATGCTATAGCTTCAGGAACCAAAGCAACGGCTACAACCAATCCTGATAATACCTCATTTTTAGCACTCTTGCCTACAATTGTATCTTTATAGTTTATCAAAATTTTCCTCAATTTTTTTTGATATTTGCTTGCTATAATTGGCGAAAAAATAGTGGTCTCCATCGAAAATAATAAGCTTGCTATTAATCATCAAGTTGGCGATTTTTTGACCTGAAGATAAAGCTGTGGCATTATCGTTTTTGCCCCAAAATATCAGTGTTTTCGTTTTTCGTTTTTCAAACTCACGTTCAAAATCTTCATCTACTATATTTTTAAATGTTTTATACATATTTTCACACATATTTTCTACATCTGCGCTTCTGAATAATTTGCTTATATTTGCCAGTCCAAGTGTATTTAGTATTTTTGACAAAGTTATTATTAGTTTTGTTTTAAATGTTTTAGCTTCTATTATACCAGATGAACCAATCAACACCAATAGTTTTGGAGATAATTTTGTTGCTACTTTTCCTCCAAAACTATGTCCTACAATGACAATCTTTTTTGTGTTCAATGTTAAACTGTTTATAAATATGTCTACAATATTTTTATAATCATCTGTATTTAAAACTTCGTTGTTTGGACTTTTGCCAAACCCGGGCATATCCATATATATATGCTTAAACTCATTTAAATATGGTTCAAATGATTTTTGCATAATCTCTTTAGTGCTGCCCCAACCATGTAAAAATAGCACGCTATCTTTTTGATATTGGTTTGTTATACTATAAGATATATCAAATATTTTAGAGTTGTAGGTTATCTGCTTTTTTGCCATTATATTTTTATCACATCCACTATGTCACCTTTTTTTATTGAATTGTTTGGTTTTTGATATAATAGTACAAGGTTTCCCAACAAATTGGTAAGTATTGCACTTGAGCCTGTTTTTTTACCGCAAGTGTCTACCGCATAATAACCATCAATATTTTTAATATCACATGCTATAAAAACTGACTTTTCAAATGCCAAAGGCACATCCATAAGAGCTTTTGCTTTTATAGTTTCAAATTTTTTTGTTTTGCCTTGTAGCTTATAAATAAGTGGCAATATATAAAGCAAAAAAGTGACAGTGCTACTATAAGCAAAACCAGGAAGTCCTACTATTATTTTGTTGGCTTTTTTTGCTACGATTATGTGCTGTCCGGGTTTTATAAGAACTCCATGAAATAACACATCGGCGTTTAGTTCAAACTTAATAATATCTTTGACAAAATCATAATCTCCTACAGATACACCGCCTGTCGTCACTACGATATCTGCCTTGTTCAATGCTATTTTATACATATCTTGTATCGCTTTTTTGTTATCTTTGATTATGCCCATTTGCAATATATCTGCCCCATTAAGCTTGGCTATAGCCTCCATAGTTATATGGTTGGTGCCTCTTATTTGTGAGATATTGGTTCGCTTTTCACCAATTTCGAGTATCTCATCGCCTGTGCTTGCTACCGCTACAATAGGTTTTTTATATACTTGCACTTCTGTTATATTTAAACTAACTATCACGGCAATTTGTGCGAAGCCTATTTTAGTACCTTTAGGTATTAATAACTCGTCTTTTTTATATGACTCCCCAATATCTCGCACAGCAAAACCTTTTGACACTGGTTTATTTACGACAATAACATCATCATCGACCAATACGTTTTCAATCGGCACCAGTGTGTCGCTGCCTTTTGGCATAAGTGAGCCCGTAAAAGTTTTGATACAAATCTCTTTTGTAACGACAAAACTTTTATCATTTCCAGCTGGGTTGTCGCATTGTATTTTGATTTTTGTATTTATATCTTCATATCTTATAGCGTAGCCATCCATAGCCGATGTTGGTTTTATTGGCAAATTTTCACTTGCTATTATATCAACAGACAAAACTCTGTTCAAGCTATCGTTTATGCTAATTTTTTGCGAACTAATTGTATCAAACGATATATCATTTATAATCCCAAGCGACTTCTCAAAAGATATTTTATGCACTATTTACCCTTAGCATTTTCTATTTTATTGACATATGCATAGTCTATTTTTATATCTGTGGTTTTTGGCAAACTATTTGCAACCCCGTCAAGCACTTTATTAAAATCATCAAATAGATAGTTTGCATAGCTACCAGGTATTGAGTTTATCTCGTTTAAAACTACTTCTCCTTTATATATAAACATATCACATCTTATTATAGCTCCCTCAAAATCTTTATTATAAATCATTTCAAATACTTCTTGTATTCGTTGTTTTATAATTTCATCTATGTTTGCTTTATTGACCCTTGTTGTTCTGTTAAAATCTAAATATTTTTTGTCAAAATCCAAAAATACATCTTTTTCTGGCTCTTCAATTATAGAAAAATGAAACTTTTCGTTTATCTTTGCTCCTGCTATATTTAGCTCTCTTATGTTTTTGATAAATGGTTCTATTATTACCTCATTATCAAACTCAAATGCCACATCCAAAGCATACTCCAACTCATCTTTATTTTTAACTATAGAAACTCCTATGCTACTTCCTAAACTTGCTGGTTTTATTATCGCAGGATAATAATCAATGATAACATTGTCGTTCTTTTTATAACTTTTAAATCTCAAGGTTTTTACACCGATATATTTTGCGTATTGTTTGGTTAATATTTTATTATAGCTTATAGTGCTCGCTTGTACTCTCGGTCCTACATATTTTATATCAAAAAACTCTAACAGCGATGCCATAATACCATCTTCTCCATCTTTGCCGTGTATCAAATTTAATACGATGTCAAACTCCAATTTTGTTTCACTAAAAAATGATTTTTTGAAAAATCCACCTTGCTTTATGGTAAGTTTGTCAAACTTTTTATACTCACCACTACTAAAAAGTTTAGATGTTATTTGTTGTGTTGGTATATTGTAAAAATGCTTATGCTTATCTACAAATATATAAACAGGCTGAACTGTTAATACTTTTTTCATAGCAATTGCACTTACGATACTTATCTCGTGCTCAAAACTTTTGCTTCCAAATATTATTCCGTATTTCATATTTTACCTTTGTAATTTTTTGAGTGCTTGTCTTATCAATGATGTCGTATCGGATATATCACACCTTGTTATAACTTTTGTTATCTGTTCTTTTTTGAATCCTAAACTCTCCAAAGCCATAGTGGCTTCTTGAATATTTATACTGCTATTGTCATCATTTGCATCTACCACAAAACCACTAAGTTCTACTAATAATCTACTGGCACCTTTAGGCCCAATTCCGGGCACTGATTTGAGTATATCTACACTTTTATTGGCTACAATTGTAGCAAAATGACTTGGGCTAAATGTGCTACAAATAGCCAAAGCAACCTTGGGTCCAACTCCATTTATCTTGATAACTCTGTCAAACATTTGTTGTTCGTATTTATCTATAAAACCATATAAGTTTGATGACTCCTCTTTGACGATATGGGTGGTTAGCATTTTTATCTCTTTTGTATCTATTTTATTGCTACAATTTATTGATACAAATATCTCATATATAACTCCTCGCACATTTAGTTCTATCTTAGTGGGCTCTTTTTTTTCTATTTGACCAATTAGTCCTACTATCATCTAAAGATTCCAAAAAGTTTTTGTAAAAATGTTTGTTTTGTTTGTTGCACTTCAACTTGTTGCTCTTGTAATATCTTTTTCTTTTCAAATATCACTTCTAATTTGATATTAATATTGGTATTTGGTATAGCTGTTATTATGTATCCCACACGGTCTTTGATATGAAAACCCTCTAGTATATATCTTTGTTTATGTTTTTCTATCAGTGTCCAAACTGTTCCAGACGAGGACTCTTCTTTGACATAATTCAACTCTTCGCCACAAATATCAAACAACATGCCGTCCATACCAGCCTCATCATCAATAAAATTTTGAATTGGTTCGAAGTTATCCTTAAACTCTTCAAAAGATATCTGCTCAAAACTGTTCATATATGCTCCTTGTCAAATCATCTACAAAATCATATTTATTGAACTTCTTTATATCATTTTCATTTTCACCATATCCTACATACAATATAGGCAACTGCAAAATATTTGATATACCAAATACAGCTCCACCCTTTGCTGTGCCATCCAATTTTGTGATTATCACACCATCTATGCCTATAATATCTTGGAAATCTTTTGCTTGAGCTACTGCTGTGTTGCCTTGCGTGCCATCAACTATCAATAGCTTCCTATGCGGAGAGCCAACTTTTGCCTTTTGACAAACTTTGTTAATTTTTTGTAGTTCTTTATTCAAGTTTTTTTTTGTTTGTAGTCGTCCTGCCGTGTCTATTATAACTCTATCTATGCCTTTTGCTACTGCACTACTTATTGTATCGTATGCAACAGCGCTTGGATCATGGCCTTGTTTGGTCTTAATGATAGACACAGATATTTTTGTTGCCCATCTATCAAGTTGCTCAATTGCTGCCGCTCTAAATGTATCGGCAGCTCCCAATATCACACTTTCTCCACCTTCTTTATACATATTTGATAGTTTTGCTATAGTGGTTGTCTTGCCTGCACCATTAACACCAAATACTAACTCCACATATGGCTTATCAACCGTTTGTTTTGTTTCATCGGTTATATGTTCAAAAAGCATAACCAGCCTATGATTTAACTCTTTTTGTGATACTTGTTGTGGTAAACCGTCCATTATCTTTTCTATCAATTCATAGCTTATATCTGATTGTATTAATTTTTGTTCTATATCATCAAAACCTATTTTTTTGTTTTTGTTTTTAAAAATATTTAACAAATCTAATGCTGCCCTATAGTTTTTTTGATATCATAATCAAGCATTTCAATAGGCACAATACCTACATATTTTTCTATAAGTTTTCCGTCTTTATTTATCAAAAACATCGTAGGAAATGACCTAACAGAACCTATAGCTTTAGATAAAGCAAAGCCATCTTCATTGTTTATGATATCGTATTTTATATTATTTTTTATTTTAAATTGGTTTAAATCATATTTGGATATTTTTTGCTCTAATGATATAGATATTATATTTATGTCTTCAGCATATTTGTCGTATAACTCATTTAAATGCTCGGCTTCTATATGACAAGGTTCGCACCAAGTAGCGAAAAAATTAACGATAGTAGTTTTATTGTTAGAGGTTGTGAATTTTGTATCATTTCTCAAAATTGTATGGCTTTTGTTGTCGTCAAAAGTTTTTAATATGAAAGTTTTCTTGATTGGTTTTGTTTTTATTTCTGCTTTTTCTTCATCGCATGCCGTAAAAAAAGTCAAAACAACTATCGGTATTATAAATAATTTTTTCAACTATTTGGCCTCTTTTAAGATTTTGTTTATCTGATTTTCTAAATCTTCTTGACTTGTCATACCAAGAAAACTATCGCTATATGTGCCTTGTTTGTCAAATATCACAACAAAAGGTATAGAGCCATATTCGTTTAGAGATTTCAAACCAAACATAAGTTCGTTGGTTACTTTACCATTGGTTATTTCGTATTTTATATCATGTTTCATAACAAACTCTTTGAGTATGTCAATATCTTCTATCTCTCCTGTGCCGCTTTTTCCTATCTCTAATCCCAAAACTACTACATCTTTTTTATATTTGTCTGCTATGTCGTTAAGGTGTGGAATACTTTTGATACAAGGCGGGCACCAAGTAGCAAAAAAATCCAACAAAACTATCTTATTGTCGTATCCTTCTGCTTCAAACTTCCATGCTTTTTTGTTTATTGTTAGTTTTATTTTTTTGCTTTCTATAGTTTTTAAATTCAAAACTGTTGTTTTATTTTTTGTTTTATTTTTTTGTTCTGTTTTAACTGCTAAATTATCCTCAGTAATTGTTTGTTTTTCTTCACATCCTATAAAAAACACACCAAGTGCCAGCCATACTATTGTAGCCGATATTCTATTCATCATTTCTCCTTATTGCCAAAATCTTTTAAGAATTGGTCCATATCATATTTTTGTCTAAACTCTTTTGTCATTATGTGTATTAGCTTATCACCCATATCGATGGCTATCCAACCATCACCATCGTCAATCCTCAAAAGCTCTTCATCGTATTGTTTTATACCTTTTTTTAGACTATCTACTAAAGACAAAGCATGCTTTTCGTTTAAACTTGTGCACAAAACTACTACATCAACAATATAGTTCTTTTTTAACAAATCAAAAAAGGCTATATCTAAAGCTTTTTTTTCATTTAGTATATTTTTGATGATATCTATCATATTGCTCGTCTGCTCTCCTAACTATTTTGCAATAACTGCTTCGCATTTATTGTTATTATTTTATTATTGTCAATATCACAAGACAACAAATCTTTGTCATATGGCAACAAAAAAGTTTTTGAAAAATTTTTATCTGTCAAGTTTTTATCTGTTTTGATAAGCAAATAATCAATATCGGCAAACCTTTGTATATCTATAACTTTACCCAAAAGCTCATTCTCTTGAAATATATCACAGTTTATGATATCAAACCAAAAATACTGACCCGCCGAAAGCTTACAAGTGTCCCTCGTGTCTTGCTCGGTTGTCCAAAGACTACTATTTGTAAGTGTTTTTGCCTTGTCTATTGTATCAAAATCATAAAACTTTATGGTTTTTGTTTTTTCGCTATAAGATTCTATTCGCAAACTTTTATTTTGTTTAATATAAACTATTTTATCTTTCTCAAACTGTTTATCAAAATCTGTTTTATGGTGCAATTTTAGTTGCCCTTTTAGGCCAATAGTTTTGCCAATGACAGCTACTTGTATCATATATTAACTCTCTTTGACATTTATTTTATAAACTTTTTGCTTTTTTACTTTGCACCCGTTTATCACTGTTTTTAGTGCATTTTTGAGCATACTTCGTTTCCCTACGACTACTCCTATGTATTCAGGTTGTACATATATTGTAAGGTAAGCAAAACTTTCACTCACATCTTCTATTAGAACTTTAAATTTAACACCTTGCTCTAACAATAGTGTCAAATAATTCTCTACAAACTCTTTTGCCATCAACTTATCTGCCTGTAATTTTTTTCACGCGGCTACTCATTTTAGCACCCACACCTACCCAATAATCAAATCTATCATCATCTATATTAAGCTCTTTTGGTTCGGATATTGGATTATAATACCCAAGCGATTCTATCCAGCCTGAATCTCTTCTTTTTCTACTATCTGTTACTACTATCCTGTAAAATGGTTTCTTTTTTCGCCCCATTCTTGTCAATCTTATGGTTGTCATATTTTTCCTTTTTAAAAATTTTCCTTTATAATAAGTGCTAAACATTTGCATAACACTTAGCGCTTATTATTTTGGTATTTGCTTGCCTTCCATGCTATTTATCATATCTTTCATAGTTTTGCCATTTTTGCCAGAAAGTTTTTTTGCCATTTTTGAAGCATTTTTAAACTGCTTGAGTATTCTATTTGTTTGTTGAATATTTAGTCCTGCTCCTTGAGATATCCTGTTTTTTCTACTTTGATTTAGTATCGATGGCATCTGTCTCTCTTTTTTAGTCATAGATGATATTAGAGCTTTTATATTTTTCATTTGGTCTGAGTTTTCTATATCCATACTGCCTAATTTTGAAGCCATTTGTCCCATACCTGGTATCATACCAAGCATAGATTTCATAGAACCCATTTTTTTGAGCATATTCATTTGGCTTAAGAAATCATCAAAATTAAATTCGCCTTTTTTTATTTTTGTCTTTATGTGTTTAAATTTTTTCTCATCTATCAATGTTGAGGTTTTTTCTACAAGGCCCTCAATATCACCTTGTCCCATAAGTCTTGAAACTATCCGCTGCGGCACAAATGGTTCTATATCTGGCATATTTTCACCGGTGCCTACAAATCTAAGTGGAATACCAACTTGATGCGCTATACTCAATGCCACCCCACCTTTTGCATCACCATCAAACTTAGTGAGCACCACACCTTCTAAACCAATTGTATCATCAAAGCCAATAGCCGTTCTTGTCGCATCGTGACCTGTAAGCAAATCTGCTACATAAAATGTCTCATCTGGATCAATAGCTTTTTTGATATTTTTGAGCTCCTTCATAAGTTTGTCATCTATAGCAAGTCGTCCTGCTGTGTCTACAAGCAGCACATCGTATAACTCGTCTATAGCTTTTTGTTTTGCTTTTTTTGCTATAATTGCTGGATTTTTCTCATTGTCATCATAATACAAATCAACCTCTATTTTCTCACAAAGTTGTTTAAGCTGTTCTATTGCTGCCAATCTTTGAGTGTCGCAAGCGGATATTAAGATTTTTTTGTTTTTGTTTTTTAGATACAAACCAAGCTTTGCAGTAGTTGTAGTTTTTCCCCCGCCTTGAAGACCCGTCATAAGTATAGTAGTAAGGGGTGTTTTAGCATATACAAAACCTTGATTACCTTTACTGGTGAGCATATTTAGAAGTTCTTTTTGTAGTGCGTTTATAAAATTATTTTGTCCTATGCCTAATTTCTTTGTGGTTGTATTTACCGATTGGATTAACTCTTTAGTAGTTTTGTAGTGCAAGTCAGATTTTAGCATAGTTTTTTTGAGAGACGCAGAAGCTTTATCTAAAGCTGTAAAATCATCTTTAAAGCGTATTTTATTTGAAATATTTTTTAAGTTTTCTGCGATTTGTTCAAACACTATTTTGTCCTTTTAAATAATTTCTTGTATTGTATCAATTTAATCTTAATTTAAGCTATAAAAAGTATAAAAAGTCTATTTTAAAGTGTTTTTATTGTTTTTAAACTTAAAGTTTCCTTAAATTATGACTTTTATTGTCTTATAATCACGATAAGTTACATTTGCTTTTGATACTACTTTGACATTTGCTCTTTTTGTCCAATCTACCAAATAATCACCCGAAAAACTTGTAGAAAATTTAGCTACTATTGTGGCACATTTTTCTATGATTTCATCTGGAAGTTGTGTTTTCTTTGTTTTGAGTATAAGATGAGAGGATGGTCTATCTTTTAGATGAAACCATATATCACTGCTTTTGCTATTTTTAAGCAAATAACTATTTTCGTTTTCGTTTCTGCCCAATTTTATAATATATTCGCCATATACAAACTGTTTGTATTGTATTTTTTGTTTTGTTTTGTTTTGCTTGCTTGTCTGTTTTGCAAAATAAAACTCTAATTCATCTATAGAGTTTGTGATGTTTATAGTTTGTATGGCTTTATCTAAAAACTCCAATTTCTCTTTTATGCTTGATTGTTCTATATGTTGGTTTTTTATTTTTTGTTTGATTTTTTTAGCTTTTTTAAATAAGTCATTTGACTGATTAGAGGCTTTGCTTTTTTCATAACCTTTTTTTTGATACATTGTCTGGATTATCTTTTGTGCTTGACAGGAACTATTTTTCAATTGTGTTTCAAGCTGTTTCAAATCTTCAAATTCATCGTATATATTTTGCAGTTTTTTTTGCTGTTTTATGATTGTATTTAGCTTTTGTTGTTTTATATCTATAAGTTTATTAGTATATCTTTTTTCATGTTTTTCGTATAAATATAACTCCATATTTTTTATCTCTTGTTGTTTGGGCACAAAAGGTGGCTTTGGTGGATTTTCAAGAGTTATACCAATTTTAACTACTCTTACAGATACATCCTGATTTATGTGTTTCAAGGCTTCTATTACCTTATAGTTATGATTTAGTATTATTACATTTGTTAGCTTGCCTGTAAATTCAAATTGTAAATATGTTTTATTGTATTTGTAGCTTGATTTTTTTATCAAACAAAATCTTAGAATTTTATCTTGGTTTATTATAGATATATTTTCTATATTCGTTTTGTTGATATGTTTTGTCAGCATGATATCAAATGGCGAGAGGAAATTTTTAGATTCGTATTTGGCTTTTGGCTTTTTAAATACTTCACTTTGACCGCCTGTCATATCAAAATAAAATATATTTTCATTTTCAAACTCAATCTTAAACAATTTTCTTTCTACTCTTTTGATATGATTAAGCTGCTTAAATTTCTGAATATAAGCACACAGATTTATAAGTTCAAAATACTTCATAAGAGATTATACTATAAATTTCTAAACTTTTGCATCGCTTAAAGTCAAGGCAAAAAGAATTTCACAGTTGTGTGCTTCTAAACAGCTTTTTGCTTCAAGTATAGTTAAACCAGTGGTGATGATATCATCTATCAATACAACTTTCAAGCAACTTTCGCCACTATACTCAAAGTTTCGTTTGTGTTTTTGTCTATAAAGTAAATCTTTTCCAGCATATTTGACATATTTTGTAGCCCTCAAGCTTCCATATATTGCCTTTATGTTTGGTTGCTGAAAATACTTTGATAGTATTGCTGTTTGCGAAAATCCATGTCTTGTGTGGTCATCTATTGGTATAGCAGATATTTTGGTGTCAAACTTTGGATTAAATTGTGCGAACGATATTTTTGATAACTCTTTGTAAACTCTATCGCCATGAAAATAATACTTAGAATCCACTAAATTTTTAATCTCTTCATAGTTATAAAAACTATAAACTGCAAAATTACCATCTATTAATCTTTTTGTTACAGTTGGACGCAGTAGTTTTATTTTACAAAGTTTGCAGAGTATATATAGGCTAAATTTGCCACAAGATGTGCATCTCATTTAGTTTATTTTTAGTAATTTTTTATTTAGTATCAAAACTATTTTATATCACAGCCATAAATTGAGATAAAAATATAATCAATATTATAAATACAAATGGCAATATGTGCGACTTGAATAGTATTGGCTGAATACCAAAAAATACCTGCAACACACCCCTCAAACCAAGCCAAGAACCCAAAAATGCTTTGATTAAAAGCATTATCTGAAAGTTTGATAAATTATCATCAATAACTATACCAAAATTTACATAAAAAAGATAAGCGCCACTAACTACGGCTACAACTAAAGCTTTTGGAACCAAAGCTCTTGTATAACCTTGAAAATATGAACGAACTTCAATATATCTTGCTTGCGACAAATTTTTTTGCATTTTCATCAGTATTAAATTGTCCGTGATTAAAAAGCCTGCATATATAAATACAGAAAAAATGTGTATCAAATGAATAACTACATATATCATATCAACCTTTTGTGCTCAAGTTTTGTGCATAAGTTTTGAATTGTTTTTATGTTGTGTTTTCTTGCTTTTTCCATAGCTTGATTATTTACTAAACCCAATTGAGACCATATCGTATCAATATCACCTTTACTTATACAAACATCTACAATATTTTCTATGATTTTTGCTTTTCTGAATATATCTACCATATCCACCTTATGAGGAATTTTATCTAAACTTCTATACACTTTTTGTCCTAAAATAATATCTTCTTTTGGATATACTGGATATATTGTATAGCCAGCTTCTAACAGATATTTTGCTACTTTGTGGCTATCTTTATTTTCATTTGGACTACAACCTATGATGGCTATAGATTTTGTAGATATTAAGATGTCAATCAGTTCATCATCGTTTGTGTATATATTATTTATCTCGCAGCTCATATTTTACTCCCAAAATTTAAACTTATCGCCAACTTCATTCTTTTTATAACTTCATCTATACCTATAATCCATATTATATCATATACAGATGGTGCAGTAGTTTTACCAGTCAAGCACAATCTAATTGGTTGAAAAAACAAAGGCATTTTTAGGTTATTTTCTTTTATAAATGGCACACAAACGCCTTCAATTTCCTGCGGAAAATTTAAGTTTTTTTTGTGTTTTTTTAACAATTGCATAAAACTATACAACATATCAATCGTATTATTATTGATAAACTTTTTTACTCCTTTTGTGTCGTAGTTATTTGGAGTATTTAATATATCTTCGACCAGTTGTTGTAGTTGCAATATTGTATTTGCTCTTTGTTTGCACAAGTTGATAATCTCATCTTTTTTCTCAAAATCGTATATATCGGTGCCAAAATTTTTCAGCTCTTCTAATAATCTTTTTGTATTACTTTGTTTAATATAAAAAGAGTTCAACCACAATAGTTTCTCTTCGTTATATGATGAGCTTGAACTGTTTATATTTTTTGGGTCAAATAGTTTTATCATCTCATCTAAACTAAATATCTCCTGGTCACCATTTGACCAACCTAAACGAACTAAAAAATTTAATAACGCTTCAGGTAGGTATCCTTGTTTTTTATAATCCATCACATCGGTTGCGCCATCTCTTTTAGATAGTTTTTTGCCATTTTTATTGTTTATCATCGGGATATGAAAAAATATCGGTTTATCAAAGCCCATAGCCTCGTATACTGCGAGTTGTTTAGGTGTATTGCTAATATGGTCATCTCCTCGCAAGATATCACTTATACCCATCGTAGCATCATCAATTGCTGCGACAAAATTATATGTTGGCTCACCGCTGTCCCTTGCTATTATAAAATCATCTATCTCTTGTGCTTGAAAAACTATATCTCCTTTCACTCCATCTTTGAGTATTATTTCTCCTAATTTTTTTGTTTTTATACGAATGGCAGGCTTTATATCTTGGGGAATATCTGGCAGGGTTTTTCCATATTCTGGTCGCCATGTCTCATCGTATCTAAATGTTTGTTTGTTTGTTTTTGCTTGTTCTCTATCGTGGGCTAACTCATCTTTTGTTTTGTAGCACCTGTATGCTTTACCTTCACTGAGAAGTTGGTTGATACATTTTTGATATATTTTACCTCTTTTGCTTTGAAACTCTATGTCGCCATCTTGTTCCATACCTACCCATTCAAATACTTCAAATATTGTTTTTGCCGCATCTTTGTTGTGCCTTTTTTTATCTGTGTCTTCGATTCTTAATTTAAACTTCCCTTTATTTTTTTTAGCCCATAGGTAGTTATATAAAGCGGTTCTAAGACCTCCTATATGTAAATATCCAGTAGGGCTTGGAGCAAATCTGGTCATCATCGCTCAATAGCCACCACGCCACTTCTAACAACCTCAAGAGGATTGTATTGTTGCATTACTTTGATAAAACTCATAATCCTATGAGGTTCATCTGTAGCACTGACTACGACTGCGTTGTCGGTTGCATGTAAAATGCTTCCATGATAAGCACGAGAAAGCACATCTATATCACTCAAATTTTTATCGAGTGGTATCTTGATAAGCACAGTGTCCTTTTCTATTGCATTTTTGTGTTCTGTTACTGTCTTTACCGGCACTAATTTATTTAGTTGTTTAACTATCTGGTCTATAGTTCTTGCCTTGCCATTTGTGACTATTGTAACTCTTGAAAACTCGCTGTTGGCTATAGGTGCTACTGTTAGACTATCTATATTGTATCCTCTTGCTGAAAACAGATCTACTATTCTACTAAGCACCGAATCTCTATTGACTACAACTATTGATAACACCTCGCGTTTATCTTCACTATTGTAAAAATCTTTGAAATTATTCATCGTTTATCCCCTTCTAAAAGCATCATATCATTTAGTGCATGACCGTTTGGCACCATAGGAAAGACATTTTCGTCTTTGTCTACTATCACATCTATGATAGCTGGCCTATTTGAAGCTATAGCATCTTTTAAAGCTATGTCAAATTGTGATTTTGTATGCACTTGATAGCCAACTCCGCCCATACTTTTCGCCAATAAAATAAAATCTGGCTGTGTATCAAGCAAAGTTTCAGCAAATCGCTCTCCATAAAAAAATGTCTGCCATTGCCTAACCATACCAAGTCTTCTATTATTTAATACGATATTAATAATTGGCAGCTCATATTGAAAGCATGTCAGTAGCTCTTGTATATTCATCATGATGCTTCCATCACCTGAAAAATTTATAGAAATTTTATCTTTATTTGCTCTTTTTGCTCCCATAGCATATGGAAGCCCTACTCCCATAGTGCCAAGCCCGCCACTAGTTAAAAACTGCCTTGGATACCCAAATGGATAAAACTGCGCTGTCCACATTTGGTGTTGCCCCACATCTGTAGATATTATAGCTGTATCACCCAGCATCTTGCCTGTTTGTTCTATAACCCACTGCGGCTTTATAATTTTTTCACTATCTATGTATCGAATAGGCTCTTTTTCTTTATAATTTTGAAGTTGTTTTATCCAAGATGAGTGGTCATTAAATTTGTATTCATCTGTTATTTCAAGTATCTGCTTCATGACAATATTCAAATCACCAACTATAGGATAATTTGGTTTGACTATTTTGCCTATTGTTGCCGGGTCTATATCTATATGAACTATATGTGCTTTTTTAGCAAAAACATCAAGCCTACCTGTCACTCTGTCATCAAACCTAGCTCCTAAACATATTATCATATCTGTTTCACTCATAGCCATATTTGCAGCATATTCACCGTGCATACCAAGCATACCAAATAAAAGCTTATCATCGTGGCTCAATATACCTCGAGCCATGAGAGTTTCTACTACTGGTATATTTGTTTTTTTAACAAATTTTCGTATTTCAATATAGCTATCGCTTAAAACTGCTCCGCCACCAATATATACTACAGGTCGTTTTGCTTTTGAAATATGCGACATAGCATTTTTTATTTGCCGTAAGTTGCCTTTTGTAGTAGGCTTATATGTTGGTAGTGGAAAATCTTGTTTATAATTAAACTCTGCTTTCATGTTAGACACATCTTTTGGCAAATCAATAAGCACTGGACCTGGTCGCCCTGTAGACGCTATATGAAAAGCAATTTTTAGCACTCTATTTAGATCTTCTATTTTATTTACTAAAAAATTGTGCTTGGTGCAAGACCTGCTAATTCCCACAGCATCTATCTCTTGAAAGGCATCTGTACCTATAACTGATGTCGGCACTTGTCCGCTTATAACTACCATAGGAATACTATCGGTATATGCCGTTGCCAAACCTGTGACGGCATTGGTAAATCCAGGTCCAGACGTCACGATAGCCACTCCTGTTTTGCCACTACTTCTAGCATATGCGTCAGCAGCATGCACTGCGCCTTGCTCATGTTTTGTTAATATATGTTGGAAATCTGTTTGTTTATATATCTCATCGTATACATTCATAATAGCCCCGCCGGGATACCCAAAAACTACTTCAACCCCCTCAAGAACCAAAGCTTTTATAACCATTTGCGAACCTGTGAGTATCATAAAACTCCTTTTTAGAAGTAATTATAGCCAACTATGCTTAAACCCACTATAGTGCACCTCAAAAAACTTATATTTTTTTATGGTAATTTACCAAGTATTTAAAAGATATAAAAGTGGGGTTAAATGATTGTCATTAAAGTAGTTTTTCAAGTATAGCCATACGAACAGCAACCCCGTTTGTCACTTGTTGCAACACTTTACACCTTTCGTCCGATAACATATCATCGCTTATGTCTATATTTCTATTGACAGGTCCTGGGTGAAGCAGTATTATGTCTTTATCTCCGAGTATCTCTTTAGTGACACAATAATCAATTGCATAATGTTTTGGAGTTTTATAGTAATTTTGCCCATGTCTTTCAATTTGGGCTCTCAAACTCATCACTATATCTACTTTATCTATGACATCTTCTAAACTATTCGCTTTTTCAAATATATCGTCATCTGGCATAAAACAATCTGGAGATACCAATATAGGTATGATACCAAATCGTGGCAATAACCTAAGATTACTAGAAGCAACCCTTGAGTTTTTTATATCTCCTACTATAGCTATAGTTTTATTTTCAATATCGCCATTAAAGTGCTCATGTATGGTATATAGATCAAGCATAGCTTGTGTTGGGTGTGAATTTTTGCCGTCTCCTGCATTGATTATGGGACAATCAACATATTTTATCAAGCTATCTGGCAAGCCAGAAGTTTTGTGTCTTATGACTATTGCGTCCGGTTTCATAGCATTTAAGTTCGACACAGTATCTTCCAAGCTCTCACCCTTGCTGCTTGAGCTTGTTCCTATATCCAAATTTACAACTTTTGCTCCAAGTCTTTTAGCGGCTATCTCAAAACTACTTCTTGTTCTTGTAGAGTTTTCAAAAAATAGTGTGATGATTAGCTTATCTTTGAGTTTGTCGTAGCTTTGTATATTTGAAAATATTTTTGCTTTGCTTAATATATCTTTTATTTCATCTTTTGAAAAATCATTCTCTGTGATAAGGTGGCGAATTTGTCTAACTTTCGACATATTTTTTGAGATTTCCACCCATTTCTGGGTGTTTCATTTTTTTTATGGCAGTTGCCTCTATATGCCTTATGCGCTCTCTGGATATGTTAAGCTCCTTTGATATCTCATCAAGTGTTTTATCGCTACCATCTTCTGTAAGCCCAAATCTCATTTTGATTACTGTTTGTTCTGTATCGGTTAGCTGTCCTATTATATTTTCTATTTGTAGTTTTAAATCTTCTGTCATGAGCATATCCAATGGACTTCTAAGTTTCTCATCTGTTATAAAATTGCCTAATTTTCCATCCTCTTCTTCGCCTACTGGTGTCTCTAACGACATTGGTTTTTTTGTAATTCTTAGCACTTGATTTAACTTATATTCATCTATATCAAGAAGCCGTGATAGTGTTTTAGTATCAGGTTCTTCCCCTGTTTCTTGTATATATTTTCTTGTGGTTATATTGATACGATTGACTGTCTCTATCATATGGATAGGTATTCTTATCGTTCTTGCTTGGTCAGCTATCGCCCTTGTGATGCCTTGCCTTATCCACCATGTTGCATATGTAGAAAACTTATAACCTTTTTCGTGTTCAAATTTATCTACTGCTTTCATCAAGCCGATATTTCCTTCTTGTATCAAATCTAAAAATGCCAATCCTCTGTTTGTATATTTTTTAGCAACAGACACGACTAATCTTAAGTTTGCTTTTGCCATATTGTATTTAGCTTCGCTTGCTATTTTTTTGCCTATTTTTATCTGCTCTAATATATTTTTCAGTTCATCTTCATCTATATCAAATCCGGTGTTGCTTGCCTCTTTTGTTTTGAAAAGTTTTTTTATCTCCATATAGATATTTACCATAGTAACTTCTGGCGCCATTTTAGCTACCTCTTCTTTAGACAAGGTTACAATCTTTGATAAAATTTTATCATGATTTTTTTTGAGAGTATCACTAAATAAAGGAAGCTTATACTCAAGTAGTTTTAATCTTGTATCAAAACTATCATCGCCGCTTATAGTGGTTCCAAGTGTTTTAACAATCTCGTTTATAAGTTTAGTAGTAGGACAAAGTATATTCAATCCTTGTTTCATTTGGTCTCTTTTATATGCGAAGCTCAATTTGTCAAATAGTTTAGTTGTGTTGTCTTTTGCTTTTGTTTTTTTGTATTGTTTTTCAAACTGCTGCAACTCTTTTGAAGCCTTTTCTAAGTATTTAAAATCTTTTCGGATAGTTTTTTCTCTTTTCTCAAAAAATTTTTGTTTTTTTTCTACCTTATCTAAATTATTATTGGTATCTTTATCGTTTTCTTGGGGTGTTTCTTCCAAATTGTCATAACTTTTAAAAAGTTCTTTAACTTTTCTCTCACGATTAACCAAAGGTTCTTTATAATCAAGAACAAACTGAACCAAATACGGTATAGAACAAATTGCATTTAAAATAGTGTCTTCACCTTGCTTGATTGATTTGCTGAGCTTTATCTCTAACTCTTTAGTCAAAAGTGGCACTGTGCCCATTTGTCGAAGATACATTCTCACAGGCGAATCTGTCCTGCTCCACTCTGACATCTCTTTTGAATTTAATATATCTTCTGCTCTATACTCTTGCATATCTTTTATTCGTTGAAGTTTTTTTTGTTTGATATTTTCATCTCTTTCGGAAAATATAAGCTCTCTAGAGCTGAGAAGTTTTACATTGTATAATTTTTGTAGGGCTTCTATCTTTTTACAATTTGCAAAAGTTGGCATCTTATCAAAGTTTGCGATAAGACACTCGTATGTTTGTTTGCCGTTTTTATTTTCCTTGAAAAATTTTTCTAAAAGTTTTGAAATATTTATTTTGGCCATTTGAACTCCTATATCATTTTGCAACCAAGGTTGCCTTTTGTTATGTTACCTATTTCATATGCATCTGTGTTTTGTAGAACTTTTTGTACATCATTCTTATCTACAATCCAAATAGCACCGACCCCCATATTAAACGTCCTATACATCTCTTCTTTGTTTACATATAAAGCTATTTCATCAAATATTGGCATAGATTTTATCTTATTCTTGTTTATAACGGCTGTTAGATTTTTTGGTAATACTCTTGGCAAGTTTTCTATTATGCCGCCGCCTGTTATGTGAGACATCGCTTTTATTTGTGCTTTGTTCGACAAAAACTCTTTTGCATATATACGAGTAGGCTCCATGAGAATATCGATTATATTCTTGCCTGCAAGTTTTTCATTTTGTTTTATGTTAAGTTTATCAAAAAATATCTTATTGACTAAGCTAAAACCATTTGAATGAATACCGCTACTAGGCATCGCCAATACAACATCGCCATCATTTATGTGATTCTTTCTATCTATCTCATCTTTTTCGGCTATACCAACACAAAATCCAGCTAAATCAAAATCTCCATCTGTATACATAGTAGGCATCTCAGCAGTTTCTCCACCTATCAAGGCACACTGACTTTGGCGACAACCTTCAGCTATGCCCTTAACTACTTGTGTTGCTTCACTTATATTAAGTTTGCCTGTGGCATAATAATCTAAAAAAAACAAAGGTTTGCCGTGATTACACAATATATCATTGACACACATGGCCACCAAGTCAATACCCACAGTATCAAATTTTTTGTATTTTATAGCAAGTTTTAGTTTTGTGCCAACACCGTCTGTAGCAGACAAAAGCACTGGATTTTTATATGTTTTTGGTAGCTCAAAAGCACCTGCAAACGAACCGATACCGCCTATTACTCCTTCGGTATTGGTAGATGACACCAAAGAGGTTATGTTTTTTACGAAGATGTTGCCAGCATCTATATCAACTCCGGCATCCTTGTAGGATATATTTGACATATCTAACTTTTAGGTGTGCATTTTTTTGTTATAATACAAGTAGGACAAAAGTCAAATAATCCTGCCAGAAGCGGCACTATGCCGAGATAAAACCATATATTTGATGTAGATACTCCTATAGCTATAAGAACAATACCCAAGCTTATCCTAAATTTTTTACAAAAATTTTTTATTTTATCATATTTATTCATATTTGCCCTTTTGTTGATACTTCTAAAAATAGATACTTTTAGCAAAATTTGCAGACTATATTCATTTTTAGAAGTAAGTTTAAGAAAATTTAGATATTATATCCAATTATGCTTAAAGGAACCAAAAAATATGCTAAATGAGATTAATGTTTTAAACGAGATGCTAATACATGTATCTTTTACAACCCATCAAGATCCAAAAAGAGCGCTAGTCGTAGGAGAGCACGATGCTAACTTTCAAAAACATATAAACTTTTATGATATAGATGTCGTATATGTTCGCAACCTAAATGAAGCGGCAAACAAAAAGTATGATGTTGTTTTATGTTTAGAAAAAATAGATAAAACAGATATAGAAAAAATAAACACGATGCTTCAGCCAGAGGATTCTATATTGTGTTTTCCGTCAAATGATGTGATACAAGATATAAAAATAGTTTCGCCATTTTTTTGGATAGCTATGCCTTATCATTTTTATAACTCAAATGCTATATTCGCATCTAAAAAATATCACCCTCAAGCGGATATCAGATGGAGCGTATCTGATATGATACCAGATACTGTGTATTATACAAGTGAGATACAAAATTGTTCTTTTGTATATCCGAAATATTATCATGATAGGCTAACAGGTATTGCAAAAAGATAACTTGCGATATGCCATAGCCCTAACAGGTGGCATAGGTAGTGGTAAAAGCACAGTTTGTTCTTTACTTATGGTATATGGGTTTGATATCATAGATACAGATAAAATTGCGAAAGACATTTTGAACAAAAACACAAAACAGATAGAAACTTTGTTTGGAAAAGATTATATCACAAATGGCACAATAAACAGACAAAAGTTATCTGATCTTATTTTTGAAAATAAAAAAAATAAGATAAAATTAGAAAATTTTATTCATCCGCTTATATATGACCAAGTGATAAAACAAGCGAAAATACTTGAAAAAAAAGCTACTCCTTATATAGTGGATATACCATTATATTTTGAAACACAGAGTTATTGTTTGCCAAAAACTATTTTAGTTTTTTGCTCTAAACATTTACAAATACAAAGAGTGATGAAAAGAGACTCCAGAACAAAAAAACAGGTAGAATATATCATAAACAACCAAATAGACACACAATCAAAAAAGCAGCTTTGTGATTATATGATTGATAATACAAAAGATATAACATACTTACAAGATGAAGTAAGCAAGCTAAAAAAGGAGCTTTGTAGTGCGAAATATTAGAGTATTTGATGCTACGGGGAATAATTTTGTGATAACACAAAACGATAAAGTTGCAGATTATACAAACGAAGCAAAACTTTTATGCAAAAAATATAAAACTGACGGACTTATCGTTGTCACAAAACCGACCTTTGAGCAAATATCAAAATATAAAATTGATTTTGTATGGCAATTTTACAATAATAATGGCACAACTGCCTCAATGTGTGGCAATGGCACGAGAGCAGTTGCTATGTATTATTTTAAATACATCAAGCCTAAACTAAAAATATCTTTTTTGACAGACGCAGGAGTGATAAAAACAATAATAGATAAAAATATGGTGCAAACAACCATGACAAAGCATACTGAGTTAAAAAAACCATTTCAATACAAAACAAAAACTTGGTGGATGGTAGACACAGGAGTTCCGCACTTAGTTACTATAGTCGATGATATAAAAGTATTTGATATAAAATTGGCTATAAATATGCGAGAAAAATTTGATGCAAATGTAAATTTTGTAGAAATATTATCAAGCAACAAACTGTCAGTTAGAACCTTTGAACGAGGAGTTGAAGGTGAAACTTTAAGTTGTGGCACCGGTATGGTGGCTAGTTTTTTGTATGCATTAAAGCAAAATCTTGTATCAAATGAAATTAAAGTATTGCCAAAAAGCGGTTTGCATATTTTTGTATACAAAAAAGATAAAAAAATATATTTAAAAGGAGAAGTTAGTGAACAACAAATTAGTTAGGATATTGGCGCTATTATTTATAGCCATAAGTGTGAGCGCAGGGGGCTTGCCGGATAGTTACTATAAAATAAAATCTATCAAAAAACAAAAAGAGGTATTTTTTGACATATTAACTCCACTGATAAAAAAACAAAATATGGTTATACTAAAAGATAGGGGGTTTGTCAAAAGATTTTTTAATCATTATCAAACTATGAAAAACAACAACCGTGAAATAAGCAGGCTAAAACTATTGCAAAAACAGTATAAAATAAATAATTTATACGATAAAGAAACATATCTTCACAAAATAAACACCGTTCCTACATCTATAATTATAGCGCAAGCGGCATTAGAGAGCGGTTGGGGCAAAAGTAGATTTGTCAAAGAAGGCAACAATATATTTGGGCACTGGACATATGGCAAAAAAGGTTTAATACCAAAAAGACGAAGCAAAGGAGCCAAACACAAAATAAGAATATTTAACTCACTTGCGAGCTCTCTTGAAGCATATATGAACAATATCAACTCAAATGTCGCATATAAAAAAGTGAGAGCACTTAGAGCTAAACTATTGGAAAAAGGTAAAAAAGTTGATGGCTTGGGTATATACAAAGGATACATAAACTATTCGGAGCTAAAAGGTGAGTATTTAAGGCGGCTTAAAAATATGATTACGCTTAATAATCTATTAAAATATGATAAATAACAGCAAAGAAAAGATATTTTAAATTTGTTTAGATAATATAATCAAAAAGGATATACTTATGCCGCTATTAGATAGCTTCAAGGTCAATCATACAGTTATGCCCGCGCCGGCAGTTAGAGTTGCTAAAATTATGAAAACTCCATCTGGCGATACTATAACAGTATTTGATATAAGATTTTGTGAACCAAATAAAAATCGTATGGATACAAAAGGTTTACACACATTAGAACATCTGTTTGCCGGATTTTTACGAGAGCATTTAGAAGATAATATCACAGAAGTGATAGACTGTAGCCCTATGGGTTGCCAAACTGGTTTTTATATGAGTGTTATAGGTGATGTCAAACCACAAAAAGTTGCTGATGCTTGGCAAGCCTCTATGAAAGACGTTTTAAATGTCAAAAATAAAAAAGATATACCCGAACTAAACATATACCAATGTGGTACATACAAGCTACATAGCTTGAAAAAAGCAAAAAAGATAGCAAAAAAAGTCCTAAAAAAAGATATAAAAATCATGGACAACGATAAACTTAAACTTGACGAAACCCTTTTATGAGGAGCATATAATTGAAAAACAATCTTTTATTAATACTTGTAGCAGCATCCTTGTATGCCAATACGCCAAAAGAGCCTTTCAAGGTTATTCCTAAAACAATTTGCGAGAATATATATGAAAAAAATTTGAATGATTTTGCGAGAATAGATAAAAAAAAATTTGTTGTCGAACTTTACACAAACAACTGCAAAAAAGGACGAAAGTTTTTTTGGATAGACGATAACAACAAATTAAAATCAAATTATTTAGACTTAATAGGACTATCAGCGCAAGATGAATTATACTCAAACAAAGCAAAAAATCTCATAAAAACCAAAACTATAGCTTTGTCAAAAGATAGTTTACAATACAAAGAGATTATCAATCTTGATATCGAACTTACAAATATATTTATAAAAACTATTTATTATCAGTATTATGGAAATATAGATTTTGATGATATGAAAAATGCCATAAGGCAAATCAAAAAAAAGCAAGACAAAAAAAATAAGTTTGAATGGGATTACCTCAAAAAAAAAG